>Ga0209542_10003225_pt1 | contig 35098 bp, 38 predicted proteins | sample RifCSPhighO2_01_FD_184028 | JGI IMG/M metagenome (GOLD analysis project Ga0209542, IMG submission 184028) | Soil microbial communities from Rifle, Colorado - Rifle CSP2_plank highO2_0.1 (SPAdes) (version 2) | ecosystem: Environmental > Terrestrial > Deep subsurface > Rock core/Sediment ...
AAGTCGGAGCGATGCTTCTTGATCTCAATAATCCAACAAAAATATTATACAGGTCGCGTGAGCCGATTTTGGTACCGGACCAACGATATGAAAATGAAGGTTTTAAATCGGGAGTTGTGTATGCTTCGGGAGCCATCATCAAAGATGATCAACTCTATGTATATTATGGCGGGGCTGATTCTGTCATCTGTGTTGCGACTGCTCCGCTCGAGGAGTTTCTTCAGTCACTCATGAAGGGGAGAGCGCCGCAACTGAAAAAAATGTCTCTCAAATAATTTATATGTTTGTACAACGATCGGACGAGAATCCTATTCTGGTGCCTGATTCTTCCCACGCGTGGGAGTCTCAAGCCGCGTTCAATGGCTGCCCAGTCAGAAAAAACAAAGCACTATATCTTCTCTATCGCGCCGTATCGGATACGCATTTCCATTCAGCGGCGAACACGCATTTGCGCGTTTCTACCATAGGATCTGCGGTGAGTACAGATGGCATTCATTTTCGGAAACGCAGACAGCTTGTCACTACGGATAAAGAATGGGAGCGTTTTGGTTGTGAGGATCCGCGGGTTACAAAATTTGACGGCACGTACTATATTTTCTATACAGCGCTTTCGCGCTATCCTTTCGAAGCAGACGGCATTAAAGTGGCCGTTGCGCTGTCTAAAAATCTTGAAAAAATCGATGAGAAACATCTCGTAACGCCGTTTAACGCAAAGGCAATGGCACTTTTCCCGAGAAAGATACGCGGGCGCATCTGGGCTTTGCTTACTGTCCACACGGATAAGCCGCCCTCGTCGGTTTGTCTCGCGTCGTTCAAAAATGAAAAAGATATCTGGTCGGAGGCGTATTGGCAGTCTTGGTATCGCCAGCGTGATCTCTACGCGCTCCCATTACAGCGTTCGCCCGTGGATCATGTTGAATGTGGTGCGCCGCCCGTAGAAACGCCTTACGGATGGCTGGTTATCCACTCTTATATCCGCAATTATTTCGCGGGGAATAAACTATTCGGCGTTGAAGCGGTTCTTCTGGATTTCGAAAACCCGATGAACATTATCGGGCGCACTGACGCGCCGCTTTTGGTGCCGCAGGAAGAGTATGAGAAATACGGAGAAGTACCGAACATTATTTTTCCGTCAGGAGCGCTGCTCGAAAAAGGGAAAGTACATATATATTACGGCGCCGCAGATACGACGTGTGCTGTCGCTTCCGTGAACTTGAAAGATCTCATCAGCGTGATGTTGCCGCGGGAGCAAAGGCATTCGCCGTTCGTTCGGTATGAGAAAAATCCGATTATCAGTCCCCTACGAAAACACTCGTGGGAATCGCGCGCGACATTTAACCCGAGCGCGATTTATGAAAAAGGCAAGACGCATATTTTATATCGTGCGATGTCTGATGATAATACGTCCTCGATTGGATATGCTTCTTCGAAGGACGGGTTGCAGATTGTAGAGCGGAGTCCAAAACCGGTGTTTTCTCCAACTGCTGATTTTGAGCAGAAAAGAGTGCCAAACGGATTTTCTGGATGCGAAGATCCGCGCCTTACGAAAATCGGGGGGAAAATATATATGTGCTACACGGCGTATAATGGAACGCAGCCGCCGCGTATCGCGCTCACTTCCATTTCTTCTGCCGACTTTATTCGCAAGCGATGGCATTGGAAAAAGCCGATTATTATTTCTCCTCCCAACATTGATGACAAGGATGCATGTATTTTCCCAGAAAAAGTAAAGGGCAAATATCTTATTTTCCATCGGTTATCGAATACCATTGATTATGCATTGGTCAATGACCTCGAGTTTAAGAAGGGCAGATGGCTCGAGGAGCATAATTGGATTTCGCCCCGGCCGGGGATGTGGGACGGCGAAAAAGTGGGTGCCGCCGCTGCGCCTATCCGCACGAAGTACGGCTGGGTTATGTTTTATCACGGCGTTTCTCAAGAAGATAAAAAATATCGGGTCGGAGCTCTGCTTTTAAGTCTGAAAAATCCCTTGCAGGTCATCGCGCGCTCATATTTCCCGTTATTTGAACCGGAGGCCGAGTATGAAAAAGTGGGGCAGTTTTCGAACGTTGTATTCCCGTGCGGGGCGGTTATGCGTAGGGATACAATCTATCTTTATTATGGAGGAGGCGACAGCGTTGTGGGGGTTGCGACCATCAAACTCCCTGATCTTATCCGTGAGCTTCGCGGCAATAGGGCGTCATAGAGTTTGGTTTTTATAGCGTGGTTAAAGGAATTTAAGAATTTTATTTTTTAATCAATGGTAAGATAGTTTTATATTTTCCATAAGGCAAAAGAATGAATAAAGAAAGCAAAAAAACGCTCGCTACGTTTAGTCTTGCCTCATTTTTCCATGATATGGGGTCGGATATGGTTTTTTCGGTATGGCCCTTTTTCGTAACAGAATTTCTCGGCGCCAATAAAACGGTCTTGGGGTTGATTGATGGTATTGGCGATGCCGTAGTATCTATTTCGCAGGCGGTTTCAGGTTATATTTCGGATCGGATTCGTAAGCGAAAGGTTTTTGTTTGGTTGGGGTATCTGTCTGGCGCTCTTGCGCGGGTAGGATACAGCATTTCGCTGACGTGGCACATGGTGTTGCCCTTTCGCATTCTCGATCGGTCAGGTAAAATGCGTGGCGCTCCTCGCGATGCAATCCTTTCTGATCTTTCAACGAGAGAAGATCGCGCGCGCAATTTTGGTATTCTGCGTGCGATGGATAACCTAGGCGCGGTTTGCGGGACGATTATTGCGATGGTTTTGCTCGGCACGCTCGGGTATCGGATGCTGTTCTTGCTTGCCGCGATTCCGTCGGTTCTCGCCGTTCTCCTTATCTATTTTGGCGTGCCGAAAGAGATGCCGTTTACAAAGGCGCTCTACCGCGGTGTGCGCCTCAACGATCTCAATCATCACATGCGCCTTCTTTTCTTATTAAGCGCGATTTTTTCATTGGGGACATTCAGCTATTCATTTCTTTTACTCTATGTAAAGAGCGCCGGCGTTCCGATTATAGCGATACCTGCCTACTATCTCCTTTTTAATCTTGTCGCCGCGCTTTTTTCTTTGCCGTTTGGCACTCTTGCCGATATAATCGGGCGCAAGTTTTTATTGTTTATTTCTTTTGCTTTCTGGGGCTGTACAACGTTACTGCTGATTGCTTCACAGCATGTGGGGGTTATTATCCTTGCGTTTGTATCGTACGGTCTTCACGGCGCTGCGCTTGAGCCGGTGCAAAAAACTTTTGTTGCGGAACTTGCACCCGAGCGTTTCCGGGCAAGTATATTGGGCGGGTTTCAAATGGTTATTGGTCTCTGTGCGTTACCTGCGTCGCTCTTTGCGGGTTTTTTGTGGGATCAGTTTGGGAGAAATATGCCTCTCTATTTTTCTCTTTGTATGACCGTGATAGCGTCTCTATTATTGCTGTTTGTACGTGAACCCCATACCACGGCTTCACGGGAGTAGTAGCATTGAGGTTGGCGTAAATCATATTTCTCCCGGCTTTCACGGTCGGGGCTTTCTTCTGTGGTACGGGGCGAGCCTTCACGGCAGTAGATTCGTTGGATAAAGGTGTTTTGCGGAGTTTACTCTTAAGGCGATATGTGATATAAAAGAGATGTTCGCATGAATAAAAAAACATTACTTATTATTATTGTCGTCGTTGTTGCTCTTGCCGCTTTTTTTGGGTTACGGTTTTTCTTTAAGGAAGACAACTCCCCTGGGCAGTATGACGCATTCGCGCAATGTCTAAAAAACAAAGGCGCAATTTTTTATGGCGCTTTTTGGTGCCCGCATTGTCAAAATCAAAAAGCCATGTTTGGGAAATCCGTAAAGTTTTTGCCGTATGTGGAATGTTCTACCCCGGATGGAAACGGCCAGACACAGGAGTGTAAAGAAAAAGAAATAAAAGGATATCCGACGTGGCAATATCCTGACGGTTCGCGTGAATCAGGCGAAATCCCCCTGAGTCGGCTCTCGGAAAAAACCGGCTGCCCGCTTCCACAATAAATGGATACCATTATTAGTGGCGTAAATGGGCTGTTAGGAGTGTTAGTCATCGCAGGTTTTTTTATGTTGGCCGCGATGGTTGTTTTGTTTGCGTTTCGTAATCAGTCGGGTTTTGCGCGCAAAACTGTTGAGGTTTTGCATGCTCATGCGCTTTTTTTCTCGTTTTTCGTCGCGCTTGGCGCGATGCTCGGAAGCATCTTTTATTCGGAGATAGCTCACTTTCCGCCGTGCAATCTCTGTTGGTATCAGCGTATTTTTATGTTTCCTGTCGCGATTATGCTGGGTATGGGTTGGCGATGGCGCGACAGAGGGATCTTTTTTTACAGCATTCCGTTGTCGGCAATCGGGGCGCTTTTCGCTCTCTATCATCATTTTATCCAGCTCGGGATTATGCCGTCGATTTTTTGCTCGGCCTCGGCAGTTTCATGCGTACAACGATTTGTTTTTGAGCGTGGCTTTGTGACGATTCCTCTCATGTCGCTTGTCGCTTTTTTGCTTATCATCTCTTTTTCGCTTTTTGGAGTTTCGCGTGGGTTCGAAGAGTAGAGGGCTATCCGCGCGCGTGATATTATTGAATAATATGACATTCTCTCGTGGTGTTTCTTTTCTCCCGATTATACTTGCGATTGCCTTAGGCGGTATTATCGCGGGAGCGATTTATTATACATTTTCAGGTTTACAGCCGGGGTCATCTCCGCCGCCGCCACCGCCGCCCGTTGTGCTTCCTCCTACTCTGCCGCGCGAGTCTATGTGGGAAACCTATACGAGCGATAAATTTGGTATCGAGTTTAAATATCCAAGAAATTATTTACTTGAAGAAAAAGAAGTTTCGTCAAGTGTCGGCACGCATACGGCGCTCATACTCACTGCGGATACGGAAGAAAATCGACTGCTTCGCGAGGGGAAATTAGTCGGGAGAGGAGGGCCAACATCTATCACGGTTGATATATATTCAAATAGCACGGATAACCTTACTCTTACCCAATGGATAAAAACACGTAGCGATTCAAACTATCGCTTTTCCGACGGTATTCTCACGAACTTTTTAATCGATGAACGCGAAGCGGTATATTACCATTGGGACGGGCTGTACAAAGCGGATACGGCTACCGTTAGATCTGGCGGGTATATATTTGCCGTAACCGGTACCTACGTAAACCCAGACGACCAAATTCGGCGTGATTATTCGCAAGTTTTGACGTTTATCAAGTTTAAATCGACACGCGACACAATAGTGCGCGAATCTGCCATGTGCGGTGTGCCGGGGCCTGCCTGTTCTGCGCCTGCTATTCCAGATTGCCAAGACGGCAAATGGGTGTGTATGGGACCCGCAAGCGGAGAGTAAAAAATACTATTCACGTATTTTGTGTTTTTGGCATTTATCGCAGGGCTTCTTATGTTTCTTGCACCGTGCACTCTACCGCTCGTGTTGCAGTGCGATATGTCAGGTTTTCTAGTGTAAATTTGTTTGCTTGCGAAAATACGAATATATGATATGGCTTGGGTAGAAAGGCTGGTGACGTACCATGAAAAAAATGCCGTTTCTGACGGCTGCCGAGAATCGCGAATCGTTTTTTAGGCGTATTGCCGGGTTTTTCCCGACGCTCGATCCGCGCTATCAGGAGATTGAGCGCGCATATAATTTTGCAAAGGATGCGTTCCGCGGCAGAACACGCGAAAGCGGAGACCGATACTTTGAGCATTTGCGCTCGGTTGCACTTATCCTCATCGATTATCTTCGCGTCAAGAATCACAAGCTGATTATCGCGGCTCTTCTCCATGATATTGTCGAGGACGTGCCGTCGTGGACGATCGGGCGCGTTGAGCATGAATTTGGTCAAGAGGTGGCGTTATTGGTCGAATGGATGACGAAACCGCCACGTGACGAGTTTGCGTCTTTGCAGAAGCGCGTTGCGCTCTATCACGACCGTTTTCGCAATGCTCCGCGTGAATTTTTTCTCATCAAGCTTGCGGACAGATATCACAACCTCGTAACATTGTGGGCGTGCCCAAAGGAAAAACGTGCGAGAAAGATCAAAGAAACGCGTGCCTATTATCTGCCGTATGCAGAAGAGCATCTCATATTACTCCACGAAATCGAAGATGTGCTTGTACGCCTCGAACGCTAACCGCGGAATAACATCCCGCGGTTTTTTTATTTTAAATAAAAAAGAACCCTTGGGCGGGTTCTTACGACTGCGAAGCAGTAAGGAGGATTTTTAAAAGAGCTATGCGGACATAGAGTCCGTTATGCGCCTGCCTAATGTAGACGACATTGTGATACTGTTCGACATTGTCTGCGATCTCTGGCGCTATTTCAGGCGGTTCTCCGTACTCGCCATTTTCATTGATGGGGAGCGGGTGCATGACAATAGCATGTGGTTGCATTGCGCCAAGGATGTCTCTATCCACGATATATTTTCCGCAACATCCAAGGTAGTCTTCGATACGGTCGCCAAAGCGATTTTTTTGGATACGTGTCTGGTAGAGCACATCGATTTCTTTTGCGACGGCGAGCATGTTTGATGCCTCACAATAAGGTACGTTGTGTCGCGCGAGATATTCCTTGATATCGTCATCCATTCGAACAAGCGGCGGTGAGACAAGATAAATCATTTTAATCTTGAATTTTGCAAGAAGATACACAAGCGACCTGACTGCTCGGCTGTTTGAAAGATCTCCCACGAGTGCAATCGAAATTCCGTCAACTTGTCCAAGCTCTCTTCGGATGGTGTAGATGTCAATGAGAGCTTGTGTTGGGTGCTGACCCGGGCCGTCGCCTCCGTTGATGACCGGTACGAGACTTATGGAGGATGCTTTTTCTGCGGCCCCAGCCGTATCGTGACGGAGCACGATAATATCGGCATAGCCGGATACAACACGGATGGTGTTGAGAAGGCTCTCGCCTTTCGCGCCCGAAGAAAATTTCTTTGCGTTTTCGGTAGCAATTTGTTGGCCTCCGAGACGTATCATTGCCGCTTCAAACGAAAAGCGCGTGCGAGTCGATTCTTCATAGAAAAGCGATGCAAGGATATACCCAGGGAACATCTGCCGCACATCATGGCGCGGGGTGTTTCTCATAGTGTCCGTTTCTCCGAATAGATATTCAAGCTCCTCGCGCCCGAATTGTTGCGATTTGACAATGTGCCGAGGAAATGCCATGTTCACCTCCCCGTAGGTCTAGAGTGTTGATACCAATATAAGAAGCTCGTGTCAACAAAAAATTTGGGAAAAATTCGGCAAGAAAGGCCCATGCGTGTCGTCCGCCTTCGCAAAAGATTATGGATAAAGTCGCGGGGTTTAAGTTTTATTGTAAGCCCATTTGGACGTCCGACGTCCAAATGGGCTTCGTCAGTCGGAATTGTACTACGATATATTGTAGTAGTTGTACTGGCGCGGAGAGTACAGTGGTATGAGTAACAGCGCTCGACTCGCGGCACAAAATATGCGACAACGGGTATATGGTTATTCTCGTTGACCAAGACGGACCGCTTGCGAATTTTGAACGTGGGTTTCTCGTGCGGTTTCGGACGGAATTTCCGCACGTTCCTTTTATTCCGTATGAAAAACGAAAAACTTTTTATATTCACGATGATTATCCAGCAAGCGCGCTGGATAAAATTGAAAGCATCTGCTACGCGCCGGGTTTCTACAGAAATCTTCCGCCGGTACCTGGTGCGCGTGAAGCGCTTGAGGAGCTTTTGCGCCTCGGGCACGATGTTCGCATTTGCACTTCGCCTCTCTCGCGATACGAACACTGCGTGCTTGAAAAATACGAATGGGTGGATGAGTTTTTTGGACACGATTTTACAAGGCGGATAATCCTTACAAAAGATAAAACGCTTATTCGCGGAGATATGCTCATCGATGATAAGCCAAAGATTGAAGGGGTTCTGGAACCTCTTTGGGAGCAGGTTGTTTTCGATATGCCATTCAACCAAAATATTGAGAAGAAAAAGCGTCTTGTTGGTTGGTCTCGATGGCGCGATGTTCTTTTAGAGCATGTCTGAAAACCCGCTTTTGAGTACGAGGCAGTGGATTTTTAAGACGAGACGATGGAGTGGACGACGAAACATATCGGAAATACGTTGAGGAGGAACTCCGAGTCGCAGTCAAAAATACACTGCCGCAGCCAGAATGGGGTTTTTGGATATGCTCTAGGGTCTTAACCCACACACCATAACTGGTTGCGTAAACAATCTTTTTCTGGCATTATAGAAAGCTATGATTCTTATTTCTCATGCGCTTGTCGGTACAGCGCTCACTAACAGGCATGTTCATGGAGCCGCGATTTTTTTTACCGCGTTTGCGAGCCACTACCTTCTTGATGCGATTCCCCATTGGCACTACTCTGTGCCGCGCGTCAAAAAAGCGGTTAATGATCTTACGGGCAAAAAAACGCTTTCCTGGAAGGCCGCGTTTCTCCCCGATTTTTTAAAAATTGCCGTTGACTGCAGTATCGGCGCGCTTCTTTCCTATCTCTTATTCGACGGAGGGGCAGCTGGTGTTTTACTTGCAGTAAGCGGGGCGGTGTTCCCTGATTTGCTCATAGGGCTTTCTCGGTTTTATCCGAACCGTTTTTTGGAGCTTCATTATACGTTTCATCGCTGGATACATTCCCGGGTGCGCCTTGATGAAAAACCTCTTTTTGGTATCACGACACAAGTGGCATTTGTTGCTCTTATGGTCTTTCTCGGAAAGAAGTTTTTCTGATCCCGTGAGAATTCCCCGTCCGTAAAGGCGTGGTTCTTCATTCTTGTATAAATTTCTACTTTGCTATAGGAATATATTTGGGGTTTCTTTGAAAAGTCAGGAGGTACCAGATGTTTCAGTATACGCTACGGGTACGAGATTTGATACACGGCACAATTTTGTTTACGAAAAGAGAGGAGGAGGTTATCAATCACCCACTCTTCCAACGACTTCGTCAAATAAGACAAAATGATGTCGCGTTCTTTGTGTATCCCTCACTCAATACCTCGCGCCTTGAGCATGTATTAGGTACCTGTCGAGTCGCAGGTATGATGGCGGAACATCTTACTCGAAGTCCCAAGTGGAGAACCTATCTCAAGGAACTGAAAACAGAGACTGGCATTGCGTCAAAGGAGCAATTCGTCGAGCTGGTGAGGCTCTATGCGCTTCTCCACGACATCGGCCATCTGCCTTTAAGTCATCTTTTTGAGATGGCAGCGGAGGAATGGTCAAAAGATGCTACTGGGATCATAAGAGCATGGACTGGCGTTGATGGCTTTCATAAACTTCATGAAGCATTTGGAGCGATCATCGCTGAACAAATTGTGAGCAAGGTTGGATTGCTCGAGCCGACTCGAAGGATGCTCACGAGACTTATGACAGAAAAAACGCTTCCCCTCGGCGACCCTCTTTCGGTGATAAAATCGCTCATTGACTCTGAAATTGATGCTGACCGTACCGATTTCGTGCAAAGAGACGGACTCTTGGCTGGAGGCGAGTATGGGCATTACGACATTAGGAGACTCTGCGATTCAGTGTTTATTGAACACGATGAACGTGGTTGGTTTATCGCATATTCCGATAAAGCACTTACGTCCATGGAAGCACTGTTTCTCGACCGTTATCGCACTCACATATGGATCCATTTCCACCATCGGGTTGTAGCTATAAAAATGCTCGTACGGTTCCTCATTGGGCGAGCTCTAGAACGAGGATTGATTAGAAAGGAGCAATTCAACCCTGCCGATATTGAAAGGTTTGCCCTACGGGATGATGTGTGGCTATGGAGCGTTCTCCGAGATATGGAGGTAGATGATGAAATAGCAAGAAGGATTCAACGCACTATCTTCTATCGGGAGAAGAAAAATGTCTTAAATCTCTGGAAACACCGACCAGAGTATCATGAGCTTCGTGAACAAGTGAAACTAAAGGCACGAGTAACGGGGATAGATTACGGATTTGTGGGTCTTTATAAGAACCATCTCACGGAGAGGATAGGCGTTGACGTTCTCTGGTTCAAGGTACCATTCAAGCCGATAAGTGAGAAAGCTATCCTCCTCTATTCGGAGGATGAGCAGAGGCTCACGGGGAAGAATCTTCTCGATGTTTCGCGACTCATTACCGATCTTGAAGACATTTGGAAGAGTGAACCTCAGGAGTTTATTCTCCTTGTCGGGGAGAATGTTGCAGAAAAAGCTCGGGAACTCAAAAGGCAATGGATTGAGTTGACTGCGAGCTGGGTACAGAAGTAGACTGTACAAGGAGGTGCTCTTTATGAAAATGGTCTACTACCCTGATCACGATGAACGTTACGCTCATCTTCCACCCCGTGAACGATGGAAGTACCCCGATGAGGTTCAAATTGGCGATACTGCTCCCATCAAACGAACAAAGCTCTTCAATGAGCTTACACAGGAAGATGTGCAACATTTCGTTGGCCTTCTGCCTATCTGTATTGTAGCATGTGATGTTCCTATCACTGAAGCATGTTTTGACGGGGGGGGATGGGGTTAGTTCTTTCATTCGTAGAGCGGTTCTACACGATAGGCCGCCTTTTTCTTTTTGCCAACTCTATTGCTCCGCTTTTCTCAAATCAGGTATATAAAAATACACACCATTTTGCTCAATTTTGGTTCTAAGCATGTGGCGCTTGGCTTATCGCAAATAAAAAAATAATAAATGGCGCACTGGATATACACGAGATTTCGGGGTAAGATTGAGGTAGAGCATGTCTGGAAACCCGCTTTTGAGTACGAGGCAGTGGATTTTTAAGACGAGACGAAGGAGTGGACGACGAAACGTATCGGGAATACGTTGAGGAGGAACTCCGAGTCGCAGTCAAAAATCCACTGCCGCAGTCAGAATGGGGTTTTCAGACATGCTCTAGCTTAAAAGTGCTTTCTAAAAGATAAAATTTTGAACTGTATACATATATGAGAAAGGATTTATTCATCGCATTTTTAGGAGTATGGATTGTCGTTGTGCCGTTTTTGCCGATTTCGCCAGGTTCCACGCAAACCGCTATTTTTGTCGGGTCGGGGGTTCTCGTCGCCGCGCTTGCGTTTTGGTCATTTGCAAAGGCGCGTAATTCCTAACGTGGTATGGGAAAGCCGCAGTCCTATGATTACGTCATCGTCGGGGGCGGTGTCGCTGGCGTAACTGCGGCAGAAGAAATTCGTGCGCGCGATCAGCACAGCACCATTCTTCTCATTTCACAGGAGCTCGAACCGCTCTACTCACGCGTGCTCCTGCCTCATTATGTGCGCAGGCGCATCACGCGCGAAAAACTTTTTCTCCGCGAATTTAAACAATACGAGCTCCAGCGCATCACCGTTTTTACGGGCGAAGAAGTAATTGCGTTCAACCCCCAACTACGCGAGGTTACAACATCGCGCGGGAAAAGTATTACCTATTCAAAACTTCTTATCGCTACCGGCGGGACTCCTATTCCGTGGCAAATCCCAGGAGGAGACAACGAGCGGGTTCTACGCTTGCAGACGCTTTCCGATGCCGATCGCGTACGCGATATTCTGCCGCTCTATTCAAAAAAAGAAAAAGCGCGGGCGATTATCGTTGGCGGAGGATTTATCAGTCTTGAGTTTCTTGAGTCGGCCGTTGCTTTTGGGTACGAAGTTGATCTTGTTTTGAAAGAAAAACAATATTTTGGAGATATTCTCGATGAACACGGCTGGAAGATGCTCTCCGAATATATGAGGAAATCCGGAATTACGTTTCATCTTATTTCAGAATTTCGGAAGATTACGCCGCTTGAGGATGGTCAGCTCGAAGTAGCAACAACCAAAGCAGAGCTTCTCCATGGTTATTGGATCGGAGTCGGTATTGGCATTGCGGGCAATCTCGAGCCGTTTCGGGGAACGGGGATTGAAGTCAATCGCGGGATCAAAGTAAATCAATTTTTAGAATCTTCCCTTCCAAATGTATGGGCGGCAGGCGACATCGCCGAATTTTATGATACTGTTTTTGAAGAGCACCACATTGTGGGGAATTGGACAAATGCGGTGTTACAGGGCAAGCTCGCTGGAGCCAATATGGCAGGAGACCACAAGTCCTTGCATGTGGTTTCTAGCTATTCGATTACTTCTCTCGGGCTTCATTTTACTTTTGTGGGCAAAACCGATTTCGGGCCGGATGCCGAAAGTGTCGTCCGGTTGTGGCCGGATGAGTTCGGGTACGAACGCCTTTTTTTTGTGGGGGGCGTACTCAAAGGAGCCCTACTGATAAATCGTTTTCAGGATAAACCCGCAATTGCGGCTCTCATTGAATCGAAAAAAGATCTCACGGCCGTAAAAGAAGCGCTCAAAGATCCATATGCAGATATCAAGACACTTCTCTAAATTATCTAAACTAAAAACAAAAAATACGATTGCATTTTTCGGAAGTTTTCTTGTGCTCTCGTTTTTTACTTTTTTTATTTGGAATTCCAGCAAAGTTGTGTTGTATAGCCAGGATCAGGCGACATCGGTGGCGCTCGTGGGCGCGCCCCGTACCACAGGAACTGTGGTACCATTGGGCGAAAATAATCCGCCACCACCACCCGAACTCCCTCCGCCACAACATATAAAAACTCCTGATGCGGTGCGTGCTGTCTATATGACAAGCTGGGTTGCAGGTACCGCATCAATACGCGATCCGCTTCTCTCATTCGTAGAAAATTCTGAAATCAACAGCATCGTGATTGATGTAAAAGATTATTCGGGGAAAATGTCTTTTGAAGTAGACAATTCCGTTGTTGATGCGATGCAGTCAGAGGAAAAACGCATCCCCGATATGCGCGCCTTCATAGACCGGCTACACCAAAAAAATATTTATGTGATTGCCCGCATCACGGTATTTCAGGATCCGCAGGCCGCGCGTATGCGCTCGGATCTCGCGGTAAAAAATAAAAACGGAGGATTATGGAAAGATAAAAATGGTCTCGCCTATATCGACCCTGGCGCGAAAGATTTCTGGGCGTATATTGTCGAGATGTCGCGCGTATCGGAACGCGTAGGATTTGACGAGATCAATTTCGACTATATCCGTTTTCCGTCAGACGGGCAGATTGCGCTCGCCGTATTCCCTTTTCAAAATGGCCGCGCAAAAGCCGATGTGCTCGAAGATTTTTTCAAATATCTCCGGGGCGAGCTCAAAGATCTATCAGTGCCGATTTCTGCAGATGTGTTCGGGCTCACGACGTATGCGGATGACGACCTCAATATCGGACAGGTGCTCGAGCGCACCGCGCCGTATTTTGATTACATAGCACCAATGGTATACCCGTCTCATTATGCAAGTGGCTTTGGGGGTTTCAAAAATCCGGCCGAGTATCCATACGAAGTGATTTTCAAATCCATGAGTCGCGGGATTGAGAAGCTCAAGGCAATGGGTGAGGACGCAAAAAAATTCCGGCCGTGGATTCAGGATTTTGACCTAGGCACAAATTACGGCATTGCGGAGGTAAATAAACAAAAACAAGCGCTTTATGATCTCGGGATTCAGTCGTGGATGGCGTGGGATCCGTCAAACAACTACACGAAACCGGCCTACAAGCATTGATGAAACTTTCCCGTGGTGTCCTTCATTTCTTTGGTGAAATCCGCCGAAGCCCCCCGAGCGGTTTTTATGTATGATCAACCCCATTTGGACGTCCGACGTCCAAATGGGGTTGATAATGAGACTCCGCGTGGGTGAATAGGATGAAATCAATTTCTCCTTGCTGGGCCAGTACCACACGGAAAGGTATGGGGGTTTATCCACAGCATCTGGAGCTCCGAATGGGGCTATTATAAAAGGAGGTAAACATACATGGCAAAATCGTTGTGGATTAAGTCAAAAGCCCGCAAGTTGAGCGATAAGTTCGAGGTTCGGCCTGTCGTTCTTTTAGCGGCCTCCCTCCTCGTCGCTTTTGGTTTTAGCGTCTATGTTTTGTATCATATAAGTAAGAAATCAAGTGAAAAAACAGAAGGCCCTCCGCAGGGAAATGTCGTAAGCGATCAGGAACTCGACCGTTTTCGCGGGCTTATGACCGCAACAGGTACTGCTGGTATGCAAGGGAACACCGAGCCTGCGAAAAGAATTTCAGTGGATGAGGAAAGAAAAGAAAAAAGCGTGGTTGATGAAAGCGAACTTACCCGATTAAGATCTTTAATGAAATCAAAAAAGCAGTAAGGAAATTATTAAGGTTATGGATCACCCACAACAACGTTTTCAAAAGTTTATCGCAACTATTGTGATAGCATTTTTTGTGTCCACAATTTTTGCATATGCGGATTGGTCTGCCCCGCCCGAAGCGCCTCCCGGGTGTCCTGCCGGCACTGGCGCATGTTATCCTCCTATAAATGTTAGCGGCGATCCGCAGGACAAGCTCGGTGGTTTAGGCGTTGGTCTTGGTGGCACCGATCTTGGTCTTGTCGTTTATTCCGGCTCTATACTTGCTCAAGGAACGCAGGGGATAACGCCAACAAGCGGCGCAGGCACGCGCTTCATGTGGATTCCGGCAAAAGGAGCGATACGGGCAGGAAGCATGTCTAATGATCAATGGGATGATATGTACATCGGAGCACATTCTATTGCAATGGGACGGAATAGTAATGCGAGCGGAATAACAGCTATTGCATTTGGAAATAGTAGCAAAGCGGTTGGCTCGTCTTCAATTGCCATGGGCTACAGTTCTTATGCTTCCAATCCTTCCTCTGTAGCCATGGGACATGAGAACACTGTGAGCAGTGGATCCTTATATGGAGTTGCAATCGGCGCGTTTAACCGAGTTACCGGAGGTACTGGTGGGGTTGCCTTGGGCGGCTCAAACAACGTAACAGGTAATTATGCGGTTGCCTTGGGTAGCTCAAATACAGCAAGCGGATGGGAAGCTGTTGCGATAGGAAAAAATAATGTTTCAAGCTCACAGAATTCAATTGCGATAGGACGAGATAATGTTGCAAGCGTGTCGAATTCAATGGCGTTAGGCAATCGGATGACGGTACAAGGTATGTATTCAGTCGGCATAGGCATTTCGAGTACTACCGCTTACACACTCTCTCAACCTGGCATCATGGCTATCATGGGCGGGAATGTCGGGATAGGGACGGTTAGCCCAACAAGCCGACTTACTGTATATAGCACGGTTATTGGAGGCTATAGTGCGGAATTTAAGAATGCGGGTAGTGCAAAAATATTAATTCAGGGTGGTGGTTCGAATACTTCTTCCACCATTGATATTAAAAGTTCATATACTGTTGCGGACGAGAAGACCTGGGTACTCGGAGTTAACGGAGGTGATCCAAATTTTAGTATTCGTACACTTAATGATGCCGGGACTGTAGGTTTTAGCATGATGACGTTTACGCGTTCCGGTGTTTCTCCGGGAAATGTCGGGATTGGCGTATTAAGCCCATCTCAAAAACTTGATGTCGCGGGTTATGTGCGTGGGAGCACAGGACTTTGTATTGTAGACGATTGCCGTACTTCGTGGCCGGCGGGTGGATCGCCGCCTCCCGCAAGTGTCATCGATACAAATGAGAATGTCCGGATTATACGGGGCACCATAGGCGGAGGAAATGGTTGTACCGCATTTTCCGGTTCTGGTTACACGCTTACATATATAGGTGTTGGGAGGTGTCAGGTTAATTTCACAACGCCGTTTTCCAGCCCGCCAACAGTGGTTACGACCCTTAATAATCAATTGAATCGTGCTGATCATAGCGTTGAAATTCTTGCCCCAACAAGTTCTTCGGTAGAAGTAAGGCGCTTTGACCCAGCGGCAGATATTTGGCTTGACCTGCCATTTTATTTTATCGCAGTCGGTCCGCAATAATTTTTTATAAAAAACCCATACTATGTCTGACGAAGAAAAAAAACCATTCGACCTGCTCGCAAGTTTGAACAGTATCAGCAAAGAGAAAGTCATCGCGGGAGCGGCGGTAGTCGTTGTGGTAGTCGCCGCGATTTTTGTGCTCACGCGAAGACGCGAAGGGGAACCAGCACCCCCCCTGCCGATTGCTCAAGAAGAGGTAATTCGAAAACGGCTTCAGGAACTCGAAAAACAACAAAATGATCCAAATAATAAAACGCTTACTGCAACCGAGATCAAAGCAAGATTAAAAGGACTTGAAAGGCAGCAGACAACAGATTTGCAAAAGGACGGGGCGTTGACACAAGAAGAAATCAATACTCGGCTCAAGGCTCTCGAAGAAGCTCAAAGAAATGATATCCAATAGAAAACGTCGAAAGTAAAGTGTCTTTATTAATAAAATAATAAAAGTGCGAATAAATAAAAATCCTATGTTTTCACGAATTAAAACAGTAGTAGGGCAGATATCGTTTCTTATTGTTGGGGTGTTTGTCGTCTCATCAATCGCGGCATATGCAAATTGGGCTCCGCCGTCGCTACCACCTCCGCAATGCCCGGCTGGCACCGCTGGTTGCGATCCTCCAGTGAATGTTGGCAGTGTTTCGCAGGATAAGTCAGGCACGTTACGTGTAGGTCCGGCTGGTGATTTAGTAAGTAGGGGGCTTTTCAATGCACAAAGTACGGCGGTTCTTGCAACAACTGCTGGGACTAATGTTGGGGTAGGTACATTTAATCCAACTAATAAGCTCCAAGTACAAGGTAAAATTCAAGCGAATACTGGTGATATTTGCTCGACTGTCGGCGCGTCTACCAAATGTTTGCAAAGTACATTGGACACAGCAACTGGCGTAACTGGTTCTGGTGTTGCCAATGCATTCGCAATGTGGACTGGTGCCAAAACGCTAAGTACCGGCGGAATACAATTAGTTCCTCTTGGTGGCGGTAAGTTTAGCATATGGCTTAATTTCCCGATGACGGTGACGGGACCAGCTGGGTCACGTAGCGAGATTTCCCAAGATTTGCAAGTTGACGGCGATCTTTTTGCTCATTATAGATGTCTCCCTGGGGATACAATAACTATTGTTGAAGATGTTGATGTAAAGAAAGGAGATCCGATCCCATCATGTAATGCCGGTTATACTAATGCTGGGTGGTGGCTTACGCCGCCAAGCGGAGGTGCACAGGTTTGTGTCAAAAAACGAACTATATGCAATTCGACTCCGTAATTTAATACTGAAATGAAGGTTAAAAAAAATAGTATAACATATCTCAAGGTTGGGTTAACTGTTTTCGTTATTGATTTTTTTGCGGATGCTATAAAGGCTTGGTGTAGCAGGGTCAAAAATTTATGAAAATTTTCCGGACGCGGGAAGTATTATGGGGGGTTCTTGCAATAGTCTTTGTGAGTGTTCTTGTTATTGCCGTTGGCGAGCGGCATGATGCAGTACCGGTAGAGGCGCAAACTCAACTTGCGGAGCTTGAAGGATGGGCGTGGGACGGCGACAATATACCGAGTCCCGGCGGTGGAGGCACAGGCTGGATCAGTTTTAATTCAAGCAATAATCCAGGCGGAAGCCCGCAACCTTTCGCGGTAACTTATAACACTGTTACGGGCGCGCTTGGGGGCCGCGCGTGGTCGTCGAGCATTGGATGGTTGAGTTTTGATAGGTCGGAAACCTTTACTCCGCCAAGTCCGGACGTTTGTAGTGGAGTTGGCTCGACCGCATGTATCCAAGGCGCCCAGCTTGTTGGGTGGGCGCGATTTTTGACTGCATGTACGGCGGTTCCATGTACACAGACAAATTCATATCCGAATCGCGGCGGTTGGGACGGCTGGGTGCGTCTATCAGGTCTCACGACAGGCAATCAGCCGTACGGAGTTTCCGTCGGATCGCTTGAATTTGGCGGGCAAGCATGGGGGAGCGATTCCGTAGGATGGATTTATTTTGCCCATCCCACGCTCGGGTGTTCGGGGTTTTGTGTCAAGAAAAAATACGATTTCTCTCTTCATAAACCAGCGGATATCAGCGTGATAAAGACTCAATCGAAAACAAATGTAATTGAAGTAGAGACCATTGCGGGAGATCCGCAGTTGGTTACTCTTTCAGCAGTCGTAAAGAATAATCCTGCCGGCGTTTCTGTTTCATTGTCTCCTGTTTCCTGTTTGCCAGATCGGATTTGTACAACGACCGCGACGGTTACGACAACCGGCGCGGCTATAGCTAACAGAGATGAAGTTATTGAAATCACGGGTACTGCCAGCGGACTGACCCACAAAACCGATTTCAAGGTTTATATTAATGATATTCCCGGAGGTTGCTTGTATAATCTCTCAAATAGCGGCGATATTACAGTTGATCAGGGAGATGATGCTGTAGTCACGATTCGCGGGTTCTTGTCTCCCGGATATACATGCCCTCAAGTGCCATTGAGTGCGAGCGGCCAGCCTTCGACGGCAAACCCATCTCCGGCTGCATGCGCGCTCAATGTAAGTTCGCCTTGTACTTCGACCGTAACATTGCAGACAGCGGGCGTTACGCCGAGGTCATATCCAATTACCGTAACTGGTAATCCCGCCGGCGGTCCGGTGATAAGGACCGACTTTAACCTTATTGTGAGAGCTATATGTGCAGTGCTGCCATGTGTACCGCTTGGAGATTTTACTCTCAAACACAGACCGTATGATGATGGCGAGCCGAGTCTCGATACCACTGATCCACGTACGGTTTCACATCCTCACTTTGTGCGGGATATCTCAATTGCAACGAGCCACTCAACAAATACGTTCCTGCGCGTGGAGCCGAGCGGTGGTTTTGCAGATACTGTAAAAATCGAGATAGTCGATGTTAAGCGAGATGATATTGTTAATAATCCGCCAGTTGATCCGCAAATATGCGTCGGTTTCGGGTCGACGTGCCCCGCGGATGGTATTGGCGATGGCGCAGTGATACCGTTAAACCAGTTTGCTTTCAAATTTAATGAACGGGTGGGTACCTCGATTTCAGGCGTTCAGCCGAATGTACCGGTATTGTTTAACGTCATTCGGCAAACTGCGGAAGATGGCAGATATGTAATCCATCTCCAGGCGTCCGCAACAAGTGATTCGGCAGTAACCTCTGACACTTATATTGTTCTTGTCATCGGAGCTTCAACGCCTGGGTATACCGAAATCTAAAAAAGCCAACTATGATCTTCGAATTCTACGGGACTGAATGCCCGCATTGTATGAATATGAAACCGATTGTCGAGCGCCTCCGCGAAGAAGGTGTTGAGATACAGTCATTTGAAGTCTGGCACAACGATAACAATGCGCATAAGCTGAACGAATACGACAAGGGTTTTTGCGGCGGCGTCCCGTTTTTCGTGAATTCCGAAACAAAAAAATGGATATGCGGGGAGACGACCTACGAAGAGCTGAAAGCTATTGCCCCGTCACCAGAAAGTCGTGTTGTTGCTCCCGGAAATCCAGTTTCGTGAAATTGGGTTACTGTTTATCGGAAGATAGCAGAAGTGTGTAAAATAAAAAATTCGCAACACTCATTTCTAACACGACTTTTCGGTGCGGGGCTTGCCCAGTCAGAAGAAAGTCGCGTTATTGCTCCCGGAAATGAGGTGTAGAGCTTAATGAAGCTATAAAAAGAAAGAGGTTGTTTTTGCCGTTAATAAAGCTTGCAATATTAATTTCTAACGCGACTTTTCTCTGCTGGGCTTGCCTCCTGAAGGCGTGATCCGTAAGATAGATGTATGTACGACCTTATCATAATGGGCGGCGGTCCTGCCGGTTCAGCCGCAGGGGTATACGCGGCGCGTAAAAAAATTCATACGCTCCTTATCACGGAGTCGTTTGGCGGGCAGTCCGAGGTTTCTGCCGATATTCAGAATTGGATCGGGACAAAATCAATCTCGGGGTATGATCTTGCGCGCTCGCTCGAAGAGCACGTTCGCGCGCAGGAGGATCTCGTTGTTGCAACAAGCCAGAAAGTAACGAACGTAAGCGAGGGTAGTGACAAGATATTTATGGTCTCGACCGATGCAAGTGTCACCTATCGGGCGCGTGCGCTCATTGTCACAACCGGTGCGCGGCGTAAAAAATTGGGCATCCCAGGCGAGGAGGAATTTAACGGCCGAGGAGTGGCGTATTGTGCTACTTGCGACGCGCCGCTTTTCAAAGGGAAAGCAGTGGCAGTTGTAGGCGGTGGGAATGCAGGACTTGAATCTGCAACCGATCTTCTCCCATATGCGAAAAAAATCACTCTTCTCGAATTTGGAAGTTCGCTCAAAGGAGACCCGGTAACACAGGAAAAAGTACGCCGCGGAGGCGTTGATATTATTCTCAACGCAGAATCGAAGCGAGTCGTGGGCGATAAAGAGGGGAAGTTTGTCGCGGGGCTCGAGTATCATGACTGGAAAACCAACGAGACAAAAAAACTGGATGTGGGAGGGGTCTTCGTCGAGATCGGGTCGGTTCCCAACTCCGATATGGTCAAGGATCTCGTAGCACTCAATCAGGCGAGGGAAATTATCATTGATCACAAAACAACCGCCACAAGCCGCGAGGGCATTTGGGCGGCTGGCGATGTGACAGACGAGATGTTTAAGCAAAATAATATTTCTGCGGGCGATGGAGTCAAAGCGGCGCTTGCTGCGTATGCATACCTGCAAAATATGGAGAAACCAAAATAATGAATCCCGTTGAAATTTTTATAAAATATGTTTTACAGACTTAAGATGTTGCGTGTAGAAAAATTATTTAAAGGAGCTAATCAACTAGGGGAATTTCGTACGGGATGAATATCGCAATCAACGGGTTTGGGCGGATTGGGCGGCTTTTTTTCCGGCAGGCGTTTGGTAGGCCGGGGATAAAAATTATTGCAATTAATGATCTTGGAGATATCGAAAATCTCGCGTATCTCCTCAAGTACGATACTGTCTACGGCACGTGGGATAAAGAGGTAAAGGCGGATACTGCAAAACACGAACTTGTGATTGCGGGCGAGCGTGTTGCGTTTGTACAAGAGAAGGAACTCGCGAAACTTCCATGGGGGAAGCTCGGCGTGGATATTGCGCTTGAATCAACCGGCGCTTTTGAATCGTTTGAAAAATCCCGGCCGCATTTGGCGGCGGGTGCAAGACGCGTTGTAATCACTGCGCCAGCAAAAGACGACGAAGGAGAGGACGCGCGGACTATTCTCAATGGAGTGAATGAAGATCTTTTTAAAGCGACGATTATTTCTTCCAACGGCTCGTGTACGACAAATTCCGTATCCCCCGTGGTTTCAATTCTTTCCGAGAATCCGGGCATCGAGAAAGCGATGCTCTCGACTACGCACGGCTATACCGCTACCCAGCGCGTCGTCGACGGACCCGACGCAAAAGATTGGCGTAGAGGGCGCGCGGCAGCGCAAAATATTGTTCCTTCAACGACCGGTGCCGCGATTTCCGTCACACGAGCGATTGATGCGGTGAAAGGAAAATTTGACGGTATTGCGATGCGCGTTCCGGTCGTGGCGGGATCTATCTCCGATATCACGTTTCTTGCGCGGCGCAATGTAACGGCCGATGAGATAAACTCGATACTCCGCGAGGAAGCGAAATCCCCGAGATGGAAGGATATTCTTAAAATAGTTGATGACCCGGTGGTTTCTTCCGATATCGTGGGCGAGCCGTATGGCGCGATTGTGGATACGACGCTCACACGCGTTGTTGCGGGGAATCTCGTAAAAGTGCTTTCGTGGTATGACAATGAGTGGGGATATGTACACACGCTCGTACGACACGTGGAAAAAGCAGGCGCCGCACTGAAACAATAAATTTGGACGTCCGACGTCCAAATGGTACAATTACCTCATGACTAAACGATCTAACCGGCAGTTTGCGACAGGTGAGTATTATCATGTCTATAATCGTGGGGTTGATAAGAGAAATATTTTTCTCGATAAAGGAGATTTTGAACGTTTTCTGAAAAGTGCGATCTTGTTCAATACGCTTGAGCCGCTCGGGAGTCTCTACGAGCATGAATTCAATCTCCGTTTTGGACGTCGGACGTCCAAAACAACGAAATTGCCACTCATAGATATAGTGTCGTACGCTCTTAACCCCAATCATATTCATATGGTGCTGTGCCAGATGATTGAGGGAGGAGTTAGCGAATTTATCAAAAGAGTAAGTGGCGGTTACGCAAAATATTTTAATCATAAGTACAAACGGAGCGGTGCATTGTTTCAGGGAAAATTTAAATCTGTTCACGTCAGCTCAAATGAGTATCTCTTGCATGTAGGTACATATGTTAATCTGAATGATAAAGTACACCGTCTTCCTCGCCATGCCTCTAAAACAAGCTGGGAGGAGTACGTCCTACCCCAATGCGCTCGGCCACTATGTAATACAAGCGCAGTTCTTGATCAGTTTCGCAGTAAAGAGGAGTACAAAACATTTGCACAAGAGAGTCTTCGAGATATGTTTGAACGCAAAGAGCGTATGCGTGAATTACAAGCTTTACTGCTCGAATAGACTCGATTTGGACGTCGGACGTCCAAATTTTTGTATGTAAGAATTTCTTATGGTGGGGCTACTTTTCTTCGTTTTTGTGCTATCATAAAGCCATGAAGATTTTTCTTGCGGCTGATCATGCGGGATACGGAGCAAAAGAGGCTCTCAAAAAAGTTCTTATTGAAAAGGGATACGAGGTAGATGACAAAGGGGCGCATTCTTTTGATCCTGGAGATGACTACCCGGGGGTTATGAAAGCAGCTGCAGAAGGCGTTCTTCAAAATCCCGGGTCTCGCGCATTTCTTTTCGGGGGTTCGGGGCAGGGAGAAGCGATGGTTGCAAACCGCCATCGCGGTATTCGCGCCGCAGTTTACTACGGCGGACAAAAAGATCTCATCACTCTTTCGCGGGAGCATAATGACGCAAACGTACTTTCATTTGGCGCTCGTTTTATGACAACAAACGCAGTTATTGAAGCGGCTTTTTTGTGGCTAGATACAAAATTTTCGGGCATCGAGCGGCATCGGCGGCGCATAGCCGTAATTGACGAAATGTAATCGTATGGTTGAAATTATTCCCTCGATCAATGTCGCGGCGTTCGAGGAAGTAGTGCGGCGCATTCGCATTTCGGAGAGGCACGTGCGAACGGTGCACCTCGATGTTGCAGACGGAACGTTTACGCCGCAGGCAGTCTGGCATGAAGCGCGAGATCTTTTTGGTTTTACAACGCCGCTTGCCATGGAACTCCATTTCATGGTTGAGCACCCCGAAGAAAAAATAGGTCCATGGCTCGAGACGCCCGTCTCACGGGTTATTTTTCATCTTGAAGCAACGCGAGAAGCGCGGTTTTTGATCCGTGTGCTTCGCGATGCAGAGAAGCAGGCGGGCATTGCGATTCGTCCGGACACGCCATGGGAAGAGATGCTTCCCTACGCGTCTGATGCGGATCTTTTGCAGACGCTCGCGGTTTCTCCGGGGCCGTCGGGGCAGGTATTTGATCCTGCAACGCTTGAAAAAATTAAAGCGCTCCGGGCGCGTAATCCGGTTTTGCCGATCGAGGTTGACGGCGGGGTGCAGGTGGGTATCGCGCGCGAGTGCGCGCATGCGGGCGCAACTATCCTTGTCGTGGGCGAGAGTTTATTTTCCGGTCCGCATCCATTTGAAGAAATGGTTAGACTTCTTCGAGAAGATGCGGCGGGGTAGGCTCGAGAACTGGTATCGGTGGGCGGCTCTTGGAATCCTTGCGGGCGGGGGCGCCGCCCTCCTTTTTTTAGAGAAAGATATTTTGTTTGGTCTTCGTGCGGGATTCGATTTACAGGAGAAGCAGGAGTCATCTATATCTTTGGCGCCGAAACCAGCACCAGCGGTTTTTTTTAAACCAATTGATGGCATCGCGCCTGTGATATCGTCACAGGGGAAAGCGGTACACGCGGATCTCGATTTTATGCAGGTACGGCTCTACGAAAACGGTGTACTAGTAAACGAATTCCCCGTTATTGCGAAAGGAAAGCCGGGGTCGCAATGGGAAGCGCCGTCGGGCGAATACCGGGTGATTGCGAAAGAAGAGAGGCATTATTCGTCGCAGGCGCGCGCGTGGATGTCCTACAGCGTTGCATTCTCAACGAATTTTTTTGTCCATGGAGTTCCGGAAAATCTTTCGGGGAAAGAAATGCCGCGCGAATTTGCGGCAGGAAGCATCCGTGTGTCGCGCGGGAACGCGCGCGTGATTTATGAATTTGCGGATGAAAAGACGCCGTTTTTTGTAACGGATGAAGGTGTTGTTGGAACTGGTGAATGGGAATATGTTGCAACCAATAAAACCCCGCCGAAAGTTTCGGCAAAAGCATTTTTAGTCGGGGACGTTGATACGGGAGCGTGGTTTCTTGAAAAAAATCGAGGTAACGAACGGCCGATCGCGAGCGTTACAAAATTGATGTCTGCGATTGTCGCAAGCGATTCAATTCCGGGCGACACGCGGCTGACTGTCGATACGGACGATCTCGATATTTACGGCGATCAGGGGCATCTCAAAGATGGTGAAGTGCTCACACGAGAAGATCTTTTATCTCCTCTTCTGTTATCATCAAGCAACGATGCGGCCTATACGCTTTCGGGCGCGCTTGGTGTCGAGGAGTTTGTAAAAAAAATGAATGAGAAAGCGCGCGATATCGGCCTCCGGCATACGCATTATTCCGATCCCTCCGGGCTTCATACTGAAAATATATCTACGCCTGAAGATCTTCTTTCGTTAATCCGTTATATGCGCGATTCCTATCCACAGCTTCTTGATCTCACGCGTATGGCGCGAAAGACAGTCAAGACGAATAAGATTACGCATACATGGTACGGGTACAATTGGAAAAGCGGCGACAAAGAATTTTTGGGTGGTAAGATCGGATATATCGGTACGGCAGGCAAAACTATGGTTGCGTTATTCCGAATCCCTATTTCTGAATTCACGACTCGGGACGTGGGAGTTGCCGTTTTGGGGTCGACAGACAATGAATATGACGTAAAAAAACTTATCAATTGGGCAAAAGAATCCATTGTGTACACGCAGAAGATTGAAGGACGAAATACTGCTTTTGCGTCGCTCGAGGTGCGTAACGGCGAGTTTCGTCCCGACGAGGAATATACACTCCTTTTTGCGGGTGATATTATGACCGATCGTGGCATACGCGAGATGGTCGGGAAATATGGCGGTGGGGATTATTTTTTCCCGTTCACCGGCATCGCAAAAGAGATCCAGGATGCCGATGTTGCATTCGGGAACCTGGAGGGCCCCGTATCTGATCAGGGAGAAAGGCAGGGGTCAATATACTCATTTCGCATGGATCCTGCTTCTATAAAGACGCTCTATGATGTCGGGTTTGATGCAGTTTCGGTTGCCAACAATCATATGGGCGATTACGGGCGCGATGCGTTTGAAGATACGCTCCGAAGATTGCGTTATGCGGAGATTGCCTCTGCGGGCGCAGGGTGGAATAAGCTAGAGGCTTTGCGTGTTCGCGTCATAGAACGCGTCGGGAAACGCATAGGATTTCTTGCTTTTTCCGATGTCGGGCCGCAGTGGCTCGCGGCTGGTGACACGACATCGGGCATTGCGATTGCGAGCAAGGATGCTGTGCAAAATGCCGTTCGACAATCGCGCGATAAGGCTGATATACTGGTAGTGTCCTTTCATTTTGGAGAGGAGTATGAAACGCATTCCCGGACGCGCCAGCAAGACCTTGCGCGCGCGGCGGTTGATGCGGGCGCGGATATTGTAGTCGGGCATCATCCGCATGTTGTTCAGGAAATCGAGCAATATAAAGGGGGAGTGATAGCGTACAGTCTTGGTAACTTGATTTTTGATCAGGCGTTTTCTCCGGAGACAAAAGAGGGGTTGCTCATGAAGGTGCGTGTTAAAGGAAAACAGATTGAACAGATTGAGCGGATTCCGCTTTCATTTAATGAATATTTTCAGCCGATTATAAAAAAATAATATGGGGCATCTAAGCGATAAAGAAGTGCAGTTTCTTGAGGGCAAGGCGAATGATATACGCCAGTCCATCATAGAAATGCTTGTTGCGGCAGGCTCTGGCCATTCGGCGGGGCCGCTTGGCATGGCTGATGTTTTTACGGCCATGTATTTTCATATTCTCACACACGATCCAAAAAAACCGGATTGGGAAGACCGCGATCGGCTCGTTCTTTCCAACGGGCATATTTGTCCGGTGCTCTACGCTGCGATGGCGCACGCTGGATATTTCCCGATCAAAGAGCTTAACACGCTTAGAAAATTTGGCACTCATCTTCAGGGGCATCCTCACCGGGAAAAACTCCCGGGTATCGAAACTTCTTCCGGGCCGCTTGGCTCCGGCTTGTCTCAAGCTATCGGCATGGCTCTTGCCGCTCGCATAGATAAACGGAAAAATTTCTTTTATTGTATTATGGGCGATGGCGAGCAAGATGCCGGGCAGGTTTGGGAGGCGGCAATGCTTGCCGGCAAAGAGCGCTTGTGGAATCTTATTGCGATTATCGACAGAAATAATATCCAAATTGACGGGTTTACCGAAAATATCATGCCTATCGAGCCGTTACGAAAAAAATATGAAGCATTCAATTGGCATGTTATTGAGATTGACGGACATAATTTTGAGGCGATTGTCGATGCGGTTGAACAGGGGAAGGCGATTTACGAAAAGCCGACTCTTATCATCACGCATGTGATTCCCGGGAAAGGCGTCGATTTTATGGAGCGGAAATTTGAATGGCACGGCAACCCTCCCGGCAAAGGACCGACCGATGTAGTACCGGCGGATAAACAAGGGGAAGAGGCACTACGCGAGCTCCGCACGCTTGGCGGTAAGATCAGGAGTGAGCATGAGTAACCAGATTTTGATAAAACAAAAAGAATATAAAATGGCTGTTTTCTGCGCTTTTTCTTTGCTTGTGTTCGCCTTTATTATGTGGCAATGGGTTGTGACCGTGCACGAACTCGACGCGCTTGCGGAGGGAATGGGCAGGTATAAGTTTTTGAAGCCGCAAGCGGACCTGGAAGATGTCGAAAAAGATACTCATACTCTGGTCCCTCAACAAAAAGGAGTGGAGACAAAACCATGATGAATGAGAAAGTAAAATTGGCAGAACATATTTTTGATCTCGCGAAAATCGAGCAGAAGCCGACGCGCATGGGGTTTGGCGAGGGGCTCGTGCTTGCGGGCGATGAAAATAAGAATGTCGTTGCGCTGTGCGCCGATCTCACCGAGTCGACACAGATGCATCATTTTCAAAAAAAATATCCGGACCGGTTTATCGAGATCGGAGTTGCGGAGCAGAATCTCGCGTCTGTTGCGTCAGGCATGGCGGCAATGGGGAAAGTGCCGTTTATTTCTTCCTATGCGATGTTCAGTCCCGGAAGGAATTGGGAACAGATTCGGACGACTATTTGCTATAACGACCGGAAAGTCGTTATTGCCGGGTCTCACGCGGGGGTATCCGTGGGACCGGATGGCGCGACCCATCAGGCGATCGAGGATATGGCAATTACGCGCGTTATCCCGAATATGACTGTGCTTGCGCCGTGCGATATGGTTGAAGCGCGAAAGGCGACGCTTGCGGCAGCTCGCTCGGCGGGTCCTGTCTATATCCGTTTCCATCGCGAAAAAACTCCGGTCATGACTACTGGTGCAACTCCGTTTGCAATCGGAAAGGCGGTTATCTTTCTTGAGAGTAAAAAAGAGAGACCCGATGTGGTAGTTATCGCATGCGGGCCGCTTGTACATAATGCGATGCTTGCCGCGGATATGCTCGAAAAAGAGGGATACGAAATTCGCGTGATCAATTCGCCGTCGGTAAAACCTCTCGATCAAGAAACAATTCTCAAAGCCGCTCGAGATGCGGGAGCCATTGTAACCGTTGAAGAGCACCAGATTGCAGGCGGCCTCGGATCTGCAGTTGCAGAAGTAATCTCTGCGAATTATCCCGTGCCGATAGAACGTATAGGTGTCGAGGACAGATTTGGCGAATCAGGCGAGCCCAACGAGCTTATTGAACACTTTGGTATGGGGGTCAAACATATCCGCGCGGCTATTTTGAAGGCGATACAGCGAAAGTCATGAGCCGCGCAACGTTTGTCGCAGTAGGTGATATGACGACAGACGCGTTTATCTGTCTTTTTCCCGATCAGGCGGAAGTCGTGGATGGCGAAGACCCGAAGCTTTGCATGGGGTATGCGGATAAAATTCCTTTCGAAAAAGCATATATTGTTCCGGCAGTCGGGAACAGCGCAAACGCCGCGGTGTCTGCTTCCCGCCTTGGGCTTCCATCCGCGCTCGTAGCGCATGTCGGGGATGATGCGCAGGGGCGTGAGATGATCGAGAGACTGAAAAAAGAAGGCGTCGATGCACGTTTTGTAACGGTCAATAATGACAAGCCGTCAAATTATCATTACGTTCTTTGGTATAAAGATGATCGTACCATTCTCATAAAACAGGAAGATTTCGTGTACCATGTCCCGAAACTTCTTGAAGAGCCGCGTTGGATGTACTTCAGCTCTGTTGGGGAGCATGCGCTCGAGTTTCATCACGAGCTTGCCGAATATGTGCGAAAGCATACATCGGTCAATTTTGTTTTCCAGCCGGGGACGTTTCAGTTAAAAATCAGCCCTCAAGAGATACAGGATCTCTATCGCGCGGCAAAACTTTTTTTCTGCAATCGTGAAGAGGCGCAAGTCGTGCTCAATACGCACGAATACGAGATAGAGCCGCTCGCAAAAGGTATTCGCGCGCTTGGACCCGAAATCGTGGTCATTACTGATGGCCCGAAAGGGGCGTATACCTATGAAGGAAACAAATTATGGTTTATGCCTCCCTATCCTGATCCGAAGCCGCCGCTTGAGCGGACGGGCGCGGGCGACGCTTTTTCTTCGACCTATACCGCGGCGCTTGCGCTCGGGCTTTCTATTGATGATGCGATGCGCTGGGGTCCGATCAATTCCATGTCTGTTGTCCAGTACGTTGGCGCGCAGGAAGGTTTGCTCACGCGCCCACAACTGGAAGAATTTCTTGCTAACGCCCCCGTTGATTATAAACCGAAACTTCTCAAAGAATTATAATATGTTTAGCATCAAAGAAATTCTCGAGCGCGCACGAGACGAAAAATGGGCAGTGCCTCATTTTAATATTTCAAATTTTGAGATGTTGAGGGCGCTTATGGAGGCGGCTTTAGATCTTCGCTCGCCGCTTCTTATCGGTACGTCCGAGGGGGAGAGGGATTTTATCGGCCTCAAGAGCGCCGTTTCGCTCGTACGGTCTCTCCGCGAAGAATACGATTTTCCTATCTATCTCAATGCCGATCATTCGTACAGTGTAGAGAAAGCCAAGGCGGCGATTGATGCGGGATATGATTCCGTACACATCGATCTTTCAAAAAAATCGTTTGAGGAAAATGTTGCAGGCACGCGCGAGGTGGTGGAATATGCAAAAACAAAAAATCCCGCGATTTCAATCGAGGGCGAGATCGGCTATTTCGTGACCGATTCCTCAAAAGTATACAGAGAAACGATTGATGTCCCGATTGAAAGCCTTGCTAAGCCGGAGGAGGCCGTTGATTTTTTTAAACGGACGGGCGTACATCGTTTGGCACCCGTTGTGGGCGGTATCCATGGTGTTGCGAAAAACAAGGGGCATCTTGATGTTGAGCGGATTGGGCATATTCATAAGGCGATTCCCGATGCAGTGCTTGTGCTTCACGGTGGTTCCGGAGATCCGCCGGAAGAATTAAAAGCCGCGATCCGGGCGGGCATTGCAAATATCCATATTAGTACTGATCTTCGCGTAGTATATGTAGATGTTCTTCGGCGGGAAATTGCAAAAGATGAAATCGCGCCGTATAAAATCATGGGGCCCGTGATCGATGCCGTGAAAAAAGTTGCTATTCAGAATATCCGTCTTTTCGAAAGCGGCGGGAAGGTGTAGAATAATGCTTATATGGCGGCACAGAAAATATATCTTACAAGAAAAATACCGAATATCGCAGGAAGTCTTTTAAAGGAGAAGGGCTATATTGTCGATGTGAACCCCGACGACCGCGTTCTTAAAAAAGAAGAGCTTGTCGGTGCTTTGAAAAAAGGGGTATATGACGCGGTACTCTGTCTTCTCACCGATAAAATAGACGCTTCGGTATTTGATGCCGCCGGCAAACAGTGCAAAATCTTTGCAAATTATGCGGTTGGCTTCGATAATATCGACCTCAAAACCGCGCGCGACCGAGATGTAATGATCACGAATACTCCCGGAGTTTTATCGGAAACCGTTGCAGAGCATACGTTTGCTCTCATGCTCGCGATTGCGCACCGGATTCCCGAGGGGGATCGCTTTTCGCGCGCGCATAAATACAAGGGGTGGGGGCCGATGCTTCTTTTGGGAATCGATCTTGCGGGGAAAACTGTTGGTATTGTCGGTCTTGGGCGCATCGGGTCGCTTGTCGCGCATCACGCCTCCCGCGGTTTTGGGGCAAAGATAATCTATTATGATGTAAAGCGAAACAAACAGTTTGAAAAGGATTACGGCGCTAAATTTTATGAAACCATTGACAAGCTTCTGCCCGATGCGGACTTTGTGAGCATCCACGTGCCGCTTTTGCCAGAAACGCACCATCTTATGAACGCGGAGCGCTTCCAGCTCATGAAAAACTCTGCATATCTTATCAATACCTCGCGCGGTCCCATTATTGATGAATTTGCTCTCGCGCAGGTTCTCAAAAACGGCGGTATTCGGGGGGCCGCAATCGACGTTTTTGAGAATGAACCGGAGATCGAAAAACAGCTTTTGGAGCTTGAAAATGTGATTCTCACTCCGCATATTGCGTCTGCAACCGAGGAGACGCGATCCAAAATGGCAGAGATTGCCGCAAAAAATATCATCGAAGCACTCGAGGGGCGAATCCCGCCCAATGTTGTGCAGGCGGACCATCACCACCAGTGAACTTTGTAGCTCTTCGCGCGGGAGGTTTTTTGGTGATGGGGCTGACCCCGTAGTGAAAAATCGCGTTGCAAATCTTTGTGCCATAGTTTGTATTCTCGAAAGCCGTATTTTTGTTTTTTGAGGATGCCGTTAAGGAAGGAGACAACGATTTGCCCTTGCACAATGCGATTTTCTACTACGGGGTTGATTTTTCTTTACCTGCCTGCTATATTGGCGCAATGACTCAACTCAACGCCCAAAAACGTGATATACTGGGGAAGCGCGTAAGAACACTGCGCGCGAAAGGAATATTGCCCGGAGTCGTCTACGGAGGTAAGGACGGCGCCCACTCAATTTCGCTTGAAGCAAAAGATTTCTTGAAAGTATGGAAAAGTGCAGGCGAGTCGACGCTGGTTGATCTTGTGGTTGAGGGCGAAGGCAAAAGAAGCGTTCTTATCCACGATGTCGAGTACGATCCGATCAAAGGAATGCCGATTCATGTGGATTTTTATGAGGCGCGCGCAGACAAGCCCATTCGCGTGCACGCGCCCGTTGTCTTTATCGGTGAAGCGGATGCGGTAAAAGTGCTCGGCGGGGTTTTCGTAAAAGTTGTATATGAGCTCGAAGTAGAAGCTCTCCCGAAGAATCTTCCTCACGAGATTACCGTTGATATATCAAAACTGAAAACATTTGACGATTCAGTTGTGATTGGAGATATTACTCTCGGAGGCGGAGCGAGTATTGTCGGGGATGCTGGCGCTGTTATCGCAAAAGTAATGGCCCCGAGAAGCGAAGAGGAATTGGCAGGTCTTGAAACAAAAGAAGAAGTTAGTCTTGATGAAATTGAAGTTGCTCCAAAAGGAAAGAAAGAAGAAGAAGCTGAAGAGGCCGGAGAGGCTCCTCAAGAGTAGTCTTTTTGCTGTCTTTTTGCTCGGTGTCGCCGCAGTCGCGTGGCGGTATGACCTCCGCGCCCAAACTCTTTCGGACGCGGTTACGGATCACCGAGCAAAACTCTTGCAGGAATTACAGCAGCTCGAAACCGAAATCAATGGATACCAGGTGCTGATTGGCGGAAAGCGCACAGAGGCGCAATCGCTTGAGCGCGATATCTCTATTCTTGATACAAAAATTAAGAAAACAAAACTTGAGATACGTGCAGTCGACGTTGCTATTGAGGCGCTCCAGGACAAAATTGTTGATAAGGAGGTATCTATAGGAAGTATTGTCAGCAAAGTAAACCGGGAAAAATTGTCGCTTGCCGAGTTGATACGGGCGATGCAGGAATATGACGATGTATCCGTGCTAGAGATTGTTCTTTCATACGATCGCGTCTCTGATTTTCTTGATGAGGCTGATTCGATAGCGACAGTACAAGCTTCAATACAGGATTCTTTTGACGCGCTTCGCGTTGTAAAAAAACTCGAGGAGTCTGCGCGGGATGAGCTGGTGGATCGGAAGCAGGAAAAAAGCGAACTCCGCGCTGTACAGAATCTTCAGAAACGCCAGCTCGAAAAAGACGAGGCCGAGCGAAAGAATATCCTTAAAGTAACGCGCGGCAAGGAGTCCGAATACAGGAAGATCCAGACAAATAAGCAAAAGAGCGCCGCAAGCATCAGAAGCCAACTCTTCTTGCTCCAGGGGTCTCCTGCAATCCCATTTGAAAAAGCGGCGCTCTTTGCGGAGCGCGCGTCTCAAAAAACGGGTGTGCGGGTTGCGTTTATTCTCGGCGTTATTGCGCAGGAGTCCGAACTCGGCCGTAATATCGGCCAGTGTAATCTCCCTGGTGATCCGCCAAGTCAAAGATGGGATAAAATCATGAAGCCTACGCGAGATCAAAAGCCGTATCTCGATATAACCTCGCGTCTTGGGCTTGATCCAAATATGATGCCGCTTTCCTGCCCAATGTCTGTCGGGTGGGGAGGAGCGATGGGGCCAGCGCAGTTTATCCCGTCGACATGGGTGTTGTACGAGGCGAAAATTACGGCAAAAAACGGGCACAACCCCCCGAATCCATGGGATCCGGAGGATGCATTTATGGCTTCGGCAATTTATTTGGGGGAACTCGGCGCAAATACGCGCGCCGGCGAATTTACTGCCGCTGCAAAGTATTTTGCAGGCGGTAATTGGCGGGGCGCTCTCGGCAGATCATATGCGAACCAGGTTCTCGCAAAAGTTGAGAATTACCAAGAACAGCTCGATATCATTCAGGGAATTGCTATTCGTTAAATTTTTTGTTAAATATTTTTTTGCCCGCCTTCGCAGCCTTAGTCTAGAGCTCATGCAGATTGGAAGACCATCGAAGTGTTTGGTCTTCGTAAGTCGGAGTAATTGCTTCAGCGGATTTCACCGAAGAAATGAAGGTAAGCTCATAGGGGGCTTCATTTTTCAAATGCCTTGACGATCGGATCGAGGTAGCCATCGAGCATTCTTTCTATATTATGCCAGGATTTTTTGATGCGATGGTCGGTAATCCGGTCTTGTAAAAAGTTATACGTCCGGATTTTTTCTGACCGATCTTGCGTCCCGATTTGTTCTCGGCGTGTCTCTGCTTGCGAACCCGCGACCGCGTTCATTTTTATTTCATAGAGTTTTGCGCGGAGAATCTCCATCGCTTTTTCGCGGTTCTGCTGCTGGCTTCGTTCGGAGCGCGACGAGATGACGATCCCAGTCGGCTTATGCAGGAGCCGCACCGCAGTTTCAACTTTGTTTACGTTTTGCCCTCCGGGTCCGCCGGCGCGCGAGAATGTTACTTCTACTTCGTCGGGACGAATAGTTACTTCTTGGGGTTCCACGATTTTGAGCACCGCAACTGATGCGGTAGAGGTATGAATTCTGCCTGATTTCTCTGTTTTCGGGACGCGCTGTACCCGGTGCACGCCGCTTTCCTGTTTAAGCACGTCGTAGGCGCCATCGCCGTATATTTCAAAAACCGCTTCGCGGAGACCTCCTAAATCGCTTCGGGAATCCGATACCATCATGGCTTTCCAGCCGCGCTTGTGTGCGTATTTGATATACATCGCGGCGAGTTCTTCGGCAAAAAGAGTTGCTTCAGAACCGCCCGCTCCCGCGCGAATTTCAAAGATAACCCCTTTCATGGCAAGTTATTTGCGTGTTTTTCCGACCCGCTTTTTCTTAAATGAGGTTTCTGCTTTCAGTAAGCGCTTTTTGAATTTATCAACGCGCCCTGCGGTGTCGATAAGTTTTTCTTTGCCAGTGTAAAAAGGATGGCAGTTGGCGCAAATTTCCACTTCCATTTTTTCCTTTATTGACCCGAGGCGGTACGATGTCCCGCATGCGCAGACGGCCGTCGCTTCTGGGTGATAGGTTGGATGAATATCTGTTTTCATACCGTAATAGGCATCATAGTAGCAGTTGCAAGCTCGTAAAGCAAGTATTCTTGCGCCAGCGGCTCTCTTCGTGTATACTGGTTAGCATTATGTCAGAGGAAAAATCGGGCGACGCACAAGCGACGATTGACCCCCATCTCGAGGAGCTTTTCCGCGCCGGGGTTCATTTTGGCTATGCCCGTACCCGCCGCCACCCGCGTATGCGCGAGTTTATTGCGGGGATCAAGAGCAACGTAGAGATATTCCAGCTTGAAAAAGTGTTGGAGCTTTTTGGGCATGCGCTCACGTTTATAGAAGATATTGGCAAGCAGGGTAAAACAATCCTTTGGGTTGGGACGAAACCTGCAGCAAATGTTACAATACGAAAAATTGCCGAAGAGCTTAGTCATCCGTATGTAGACATAAGGTGGCTTGGCGGTACGCTGACGAATTTTGATATTATTCGGAAACGCATTACCTATTGGCAGGATCTTATTTCAAAATCGAAATCGGGAGAGCTTGAAAAATATACTAAACAGGAACGGCTCAAAATACAACGCGAGATTGAGCGGCTGACGCGCGCATTTGAGGGGTTGGTGCGGTTTGACCGCATGCCCGACGCGCTGTTTGTGGTGGATACAAATGAAGAGGTGAGCGCTCTTCGCGAGGCAACGCAAAAGCAGATACCGATTGTAGCGCTTCTCAATTCTGACTGTGATCCCGCCGCAGTTGCGTACCCAATCCCGGGTAATGATAATGCAAGCGAGAGTATCCGGTTTGTTCTCGAACGCGCCAAAGAAGCATATGCCCGTGGTGTAGAGGCAAAGAATGCAGGGAATAATGGAAATTAACGCCGCTACAATCAAGGAGCTCCGAGACGAGACGGGGGCTTCGATTATGATGATCAAACGCGCGCTCACTGAAGCGAATGGCGATCGGAAACGCGCTCTCGAAGTATTAAAATCCCTCGGTGAAGTTGCTGCCGATAAAAAAGGATCGCGCGAGACGCA
>Ga0209542_10003226_pt1 | contig 35095 bp, 53 predicted proteins | sample RifCSPhighO2_01_FD_184028 | JGI IMG/M metagenome (GOLD analysis project Ga0209542, IMG submission 184028) | Soil microbial communities from Rifle, Colorado - Rifle CSP2_plank highO2_0.1 (SPAdes) (version 2) | ecosystem: Environmental > Terrestrial > Deep subsurface > Rock core/Sediment ...
CCTTAATTTTGCAGCCCATGAGTTTGCATCTTCAAAACTTGGAATTATATTTGTAATACTCTCTTCGTACTTTTCATGTCTTACAAATATCGGGTTTTGGGTGATTGGAGCGTTTAAAAATATATCTTGAAGTTTTTCATCTGATAATAAGACTTCAATTAAACCATAGCCAATTGTGTGCCTGACGAGAATTTTTGCAAGTTTATTTAATTCTCTGTTGGTTAGACTAATTTTTCTATTGTTTGATAATTCAGACACCATATCCCTTGCAATATTAAAAAAAACTTGTCTTGTTCTTTCTGTATCGGTTAATTCTCCTGCTCTGGGTCGATGCTCGGATAAGACGTTTCTCGCAAGATTTAAGAGAAGATGATGTTCTTCAGATAATGAATATTCCGAAGGCATTATGTGATAAAAATATTTTGAGTCGTTTTTTCTTTTTAGGATTGTGACTGTTGTTTTTTCATAGTCAGATTCTATTTCATATTGATCAACGAGAGAAGCATCTTTGGGCAATTGTGCTGCTAATCTAGTAAATGTAAAGTTAGGAAGAACTTCTGGGCTGAAAATTGATTTATATAATTCTCGGCTTCCTATTTTATGGTCTGAAAGTGAAACTAGGTTATTTTTTATCAATGATGAAGACTCAACTAATGAGAAGATTCTTTCTAAATTTCTGATATAATTAACTAAGGCGGATTTATTTATTGATTTGCCTTGATCTAACTGCTCTCTGAGATTTTTTATGTGGGATCTTAATTCTAAATAACAGGTAATGGGATCTGATTTTAACAACTCTAAAATATATTGAAGGTCTTCATAAACTCCTGGAATGTTTCCAAATAACATTAATTTTTTATGAGATAGAATTTCTTCTTGTTTAATTAAGAAGTTGTATAATCTAGAGATTTCAGAGAGAAAGAGAATCTGGTCTGAAGGATAATTGTAATTTCTTTGCTGAACAAAGACGACTCTGCAGATTTGAGGATTTTCTGCTAAAAGTTCTACGACTCGAGACATTATTGGAGGATTTTCAGCTATTGATGGAACGATTGGAGCGCCGACTGCGTTTATGTAGAGAACATCTTCGCCTTGCTCTCTTGTAATTACAGTTGCATAAGCTGGAGAGCCTTGTTTGAATAGCATTTTTCCTCTTTTTGTATGAGGGTATTGAACAAAAGAAGATTAAATAGTTTGTGATTGTTTTTACTGGAAGGGATTTCTAGAGAGAGGCTCATTTTTATTTTGTGTGAAAGTTACATGTAATACTTTTTAAATATTTCTATATTCTACTTAATTATAACACCCATTATATATTTCACCATTATAGACATTCCCGTTGATTCAGTTATAGACCTTCCCGTTAATCAAGTTACTAAAAAACTGGAATGTATAGACAGAGATTACCGAACTAAAGGTAACCAAATTATCGGGAATCTCTGTCTAACACAATGTAGAAATTTAATTTGAGAGGTTAATTAATTGTGTAAAATTATGTCTTGAATTAATGAACATAAATGTCTCTAGAACTGTTCTTTTCTAGTCCCCATATAGCATAATCCTGCTAAACCTAAAAGAACAAGAGTTTCTGGTTCAGGAATATTCGTGTAATTGGGGGTTGCTCTAGTTTTGATAAAATTATCAAAACCATCAGGATATCTTGAGAGTGATTCATCTTCTAATAAATGTGCATTTCCATTCGGGATATTAAATATATTGCCTAACCAATTTCCATAACTTAATCCTTCGACAAGACTTCCATTATTATCAAATATCTCAATTCTTCCATCATTATTTTGTGATCCAGCAGGATTTTGTATTAAATAATATCCTCTTGGAGTTATAATTCCTTCAAGAGTCATTGAAGCAGGAGTTGTATCGATTAAATCTAATCTCCACCCAGCCATATCAGCTGGAAATTCTGAATTATTATAAAGCTCAACAAGTTCATCGGAATCTGTTATTATTCCGTTTCCATTATGGTCTCGTTGAGGGTCAACAACAATCTCATTAATTTTTACAATCCCAGCATTTGTTGGATTATAGAAAGCAGGAATTAGCCCAAAGATAATTCCAGCTATATGACTTATTCTTCTTTTCATTTTCTCTTTCCCTCAGAATTCTTGCTAAAAATCCAGCCAACTATTAAAAATAATAATCCGAATAAGATGTAAACCATTTCAATAGAAAGATATTTTCCAAGATATTTCATGACTCCGATTGCTAAAAGCACAAATCCAAATATAAAGAAGACGCTTTCCCAGACCCATAATGAAATTCTCTTTTTATACATCATAATCTTCTCGTCAATGTTTTCCTTAACTTTCCCTGCAAGCCCTTTTACAATTTCAGTCCCCCCTTTTATTGCAGCCTCTCCAAGTTTTTCCCACGTCTTTTTTACCATATTTAATGCAAGGATTTGGAGGTTATAAAGATTACTGCTGCCCTTGTGAAATAATTTCTGGATACTACACATTAAATCCCGCCCCAGTTACATTTAAAAACCCAAAATTTCTCAAGATAAAGTAGAGTCGTAATTAAAGAAGGCGGAGTTGGCCTGAACTAAAATGGGAAATGTCAAAACTATCAAGACCGAGAAAGGGAAGCTTACAATTTTATCCGAGGAAGAGAACCTCTAAGATACTACCTAGTGTAAACTGGTCAACTATTCAATCTAAGCCTCAAGGCTTGCAGGGATTCATTGCATACAAAGCAGGAATGGCTAGTGCAATAGTTAAAGATTCGACAGAGAAAACAATGACTGCTGGAAAACAAATAGCGGTTCCCGTGACTATCTTGGAAGTCCCCAGCATGAAAATCTATTCTGTAAGATTCTACAAATTCGGCAGAGTAATCAATGAGATTGTTGTTTCCCAAGATAAAGAATTAAAGAGAGTTGTAAGAGTTCCTAAGCAGATAAAAACTTTAGACCAGCATCCAAAAGATTATGAAGATATTAGGGTGATTATTTATTCTATGCCAAAACAAACTTCCATAAAGAAAACTCCTGATTTGATTGAAGTAGCGGTTCAATCAGAAAATAAATTAGAGTTTGTAAAATCTTTGATTGGAAAAGAACTTTCTTTGGAAGACTTTCCTAAATTTGACATTCTAGACGTTAGGGGTGTTACCAGAGGAAAAGGCCTTCAAGGTCCTGTCAAGAGATTCGGATTAAGTTTAAAACAACATAAAACAGAAAAAGGAGTAAGAAGACCTGGAAGCTTAGCTCCTTGGCATCCCGCAAGAGTCACTTTCCACGCCCCAATGGCCGGACAGATGGGATATTTCACTAGGATAATTTATAATATCAGGGTTCTTTCTCAGGGAAAGATTAAAGACAAAAACATCAATCCAAAAACAGGTTGGAAAAATTATGGAAATATAAAAACTTCTTATATTATTATCAAGGGTTCTGTTCAAGGCCCTGTAAAGAGACAGATATTATTAACTCCTGCTTTCAGGCCAAGCAAGATTCAGACAAAAAGGAAATTTGAATTCCTGGAGTTAGTAGCATGACAAGACAAATATTAGAACAACCAAAAGAAACTGAAATGCCGAGAACATTGAATGTGGTAAATTTAATCAGTCGTGAAACTTATAATGGTCTTAGAGTAGGAAATGTTATAGGTACAAACGAAGGTTATGTTGTTAAATATTCTAGTGTAAAAGACAAGTCAATATTTGCAGGTTTTCTTAGTTCTTGTAGAATTTTAGAAGAGTTTATAGTTCTCTCTCCTCGGATTAGCGGAGGAGTATTAGATTTAAGAGATTCAGATATAGTTAAATATAAATCAGATTCAGGGGAAGAAGATAGATTAATTAAATGCTTAGAATCAGTAGGAATAAGACAATGAAAGCAATACTATATACATTAAATGGTGAAAAGAAAGGAACCATAGAGTTAGCCGGGATATTTTCAACTCCTGTCAGAGAAGAAATTGCTGGAAAATACTTTGAAGCTAATAAATACAAGCATCCATTCTCGCCAAAACCTGGAGCTGGAATGAGACAGCAGGGACAAGGACAGATTAGTCATAAAAGACACGATTGGAAAGGGCAATATGGGCGAGGAATTTCAAGAGTTCCAAGAAAAACAATGTCTAGGCATGGAACTCAGTTCAATTGGATAGCTTCCAACATGCCTGGAGTTAGAGGAGGAAGAAAAGCGCATCCTCCTAAAGGAATAGGAAGAGAAAAGAAAATAAATCAAAAGGAAATAAAAATAGCATTAAACTCGGGGTTTGCAGCAACTACAAATCAAGTTTATTTAAAAAAAAGATATGAAACTTTCCATGAGATGGAAAATGTTCCTTTTATTTTAGAGTCTATTCCTCAAAAAACAAAACCTCTTGTAACTTTATTAAGAAAATTATTGGGGGAGAATATTTCTATTGCTTTGAAAGAGAAATCAATAAGGCCAGGTAAAGGAAAACTAAGAAATCGCAAATACAAATCAAATGCAGGAATACTTGTTGTTGTTTCTTCAGAAGAAAAAGCAAGACTTAAAGGATTTGATATAAAGAATACTAAAGACGTGAAAATCTCAGATTTGTATCCTTTAGGCAGATTAACTATTTATACCGAAAAGGCAGTCCATGAATTAAATTCAAAGGAGAGCAAGAAATGATATTAAAACCAGTAACCTCTGAAAAAGCAGTAAAATTAATTGATTTGGACAACACTATTTTATTCCAAGTAGAAAAAAATGTTTCGAGAAGTGAAATAAAAGAAGAAGTTGAAAAAATATTTTTAGTAAAAGTGGAATCTGTCAGAACTTTGATTAAAGATAATAGAAAGCGCGCCTATGTAAAACTTAAAAAGGAGAATCCTGCAATTGACATCGCAACTAAATTGGGAATGATTTAAAATGGGTAAGCGAATAATTCAACAAGCAAGAGGAAAGGGAGGACCAACTTATCGGGTTAGAAAAAAAGCCTATATCTATACAATAAAGTATCCTTCTTCTACAGGCGAGGGAGAAATAACCTCGATATTTCATTCTGCCGCACATTCCGCCCCGTTATTAAAAATATTATTAAATAAAAAATTCTTCTATATTCCTGCATTTAACGATGCCTTTGTCGGACAGAAAATCTCTGTAGGAAATGAAAGTCCAAAAGAAGGAGACATAGCTATCTTGAAAAATATCCCTCTTGGAACAAAAATTTATAATATTGAAAGAAATCCAGGAGATGGAGGAAAGATGATGAGGGTAGCAGGAACATTCGCGACATTAGTTAAAAAAGAAGAAGAATCTTCATCTATTTTAATGCCTAATAAAAAGGTAGTTTTATTAAATAATAACTGCAGAGCTGCTTTAGGAGTTATTGCAGGAGATGGCAGGATGCTTAAACCATTTGTAACTGCAGGTAAAAAATATTATAAAATGAAAGCACGCAATAAGCTATGGCCTAGAACGTCTGCGGTTAAGGTTAATGCCATAGATCATCCATTCGGTTCTGGCAGAGGCAAGAGAATTAAATCTAAGATTGCCAAGAGAAACGCTCCTCCAGGAAGAAAAGTTGGACACTTGAGACCTAGACGAACAGGTAAGAGGAAATAAAATGGAAAATAATCAACAAACAATAGACAGAGAGCCTGAATGGAAAAAACCAACGTTGGTAGTTGGAGAAGAATATGAAGTTGCTAAATATCCTGAAGATGAGCGTGTAAAAGCAACATATCTGGGAAAGGGCAGCTTAGAAGGACATGGGGGGTCGTGTCACGTCTTTGCTAACTGGGCGGAGGATTCAATAACTTATATTAGGGCATATAATCATTGGTTATATCAAAGAAAATTAGATAAGGTTTTAGCTTATCATCCATTTTCATCATTCTCCATTTGGTTTATCACTAAAGAACAAATTAAACAATTACCTGAACCCACAGAAAGAGATACGAGAAAATCAGATTTAACTAAACTATTAAATGAATTAGGAGAAGAAATTTAAAATGACAGAAGAAAAAAGGCAAGAAATAAAGGGAAAGGAATATCTTTATAGAGGCAAGACTTTAGATTACTTGAAAACTTTAGATGTTAGAGAATCTGCTAAATATCTTTCTTCAGGAAGCAGGAGAGCAGTCATTAGGAATTTTGATAAAATTGAAAAATTCATCAAAATATGTGAAGAAACTTCATCGAGAAACAAAAAGATAAGAACGCATCTTAGAGACATAGTTATTGTGCCAAAATTAGTTGGCCACAATATCTTAGTTCATAATGGAAAGTTATTCCAGGAAATTTCAATAACTATTGAGATGATAGGCCATCGTTTGGGAGAGTTTGCAATGACAAGATCAAAAGTAAATCACGGTAGCGCGGGAATCGGGGCAACAAAAGGCTCTCGCGCGCAGAAGAAATAAAATGACAGAAGAAAAAACAAACTCAAGAAAGGAATATAAGAAAGAGAAAAAAACAGAGTCAGAAATGGGAAAAGATAGTTTAGAAAATAAAGAGAATTCTGGAAATTATCCTAAAACTAACCAGAATTCTCTAATGGACAATTCTGAAAAATCAAAAGTTACTGAGAGAATTGCCCATAAAGTTGAAGAAATAAAAGACAAAAAATCTGAAATGGAAAAAGAGAAAACGAAAGACAAAAAAGTAGACGAAAAAAAAGAATCCCAAGATGAAAAGAAAGCTCAAAAAGGAAAGAAAGATAATAAACTTGGGGTGAAGAAATACGAAGCAATTGCTAGAGGAGTTTCTGTTCATATGTCCAAGAAGCAAGGGACTTATATTTGCAGTTTCATAAAAAACAAACCTATTGACCAGGCGATAAAAGAACTTAATGAAGTAATCCTTTATAAGAGGGCAATTCCATTCAAGGGAGAAATTCCCCATAGAAAAGGAAAAGGCATGATGTCTGGAAGATATCCTATTGCTGCTTCAAAGCATTTTATTACGCTCCTTAAAGGATTGAAAGGAAATGTAATTGTTAATGGCTTGGACTTGGACAAGACGAGAATTTATATTGCCTCAACAAGCTGGGCTTCGAGGCCAGCAAGACGAGGTGGAATGCTAGCCAAGAGATCAAACGTAATTTTCAAAGCTAAAGAATTTTCAGGAGTGAAGAAATAACATGGACGAAAAAAAATTTGTAACATTTAAGAAAGAAGAATTAGGTGTCAGGGAATACATTAAAAGAGAGTTGGGAAAAGGAAAAGTCAGCGACGTTACTATTGAATATACTCCTGTAGGAGAAAAGATCGTTGTAGCAACTAGCAGGCCGGGATTGGTAATCGGGAAAAGGGGAGAGAAAATTGATGAACTTACAAATGTATTAAAAAGAAGATTTCATCTTGATAATCCTCACATAAAAATCCAGGAGATAACTCAACCGTTATTAGATGCTCAATTAGTTGCGGATGAGATAGCAATAATGTTAGAAAGACAAGGCTCTTTAAAGTTTAAAGTCATTGCATATAAAATGCTTCAACAGGTAATTAAGTCTGGAGCATTGGGTGCAGAAATAGTGCTCTCAGGAAAATTACCAAGCGATAGAGCAAGAAGATGGAGATTTTCTCAGGGTTATCTAAAGAAAACAGGAGATCCTGCAAAGGTTGTTCTTTGTGCTCAATCACAGGCAACAACTATGCCTGGTGTAGTCGGAATTCAGGTGAGAATTTTGCCTCTGGATGCAAAGATTCATGATCAGATAAATGTTAATGATGCTATGAAGAATAAAATAAGAGTTCATTCATTAGATCTTGATAAGCCTTCTATCGAGAGTGTTCCTGAAAAGAAAGAAAAAGCAAAAAAAGCAAAAACCCGAGGCAAGAAATAATGGCAATATTAAGACAAAAAGATTTAATTAAAATGAGCGAGAAAGAAAGAGAAGAAAAACTAAAAGACTTAAAATTTGAGTTAGTAAAGTCAAATGTCGCTGCAAATAAGACAAATGCAAAAACAAAAGAAATTAAAAGGGCAATTGCACGCATTCTTACTATGAAATCGCAAATACTCAATAAATCCAATGGTTTATTGAACAATAAATAATGGATTCAAACGAATTCGGTTTGCCAAGCGAATCTGATGTGTTTGAGGAAATTGCGAAGAGCGAACAACAAATAAAGGTGACAACCGAGACGAGGAGATACGGAAAGAAAATAACACTCGTCGAGGGGTTTGACAAGCATGTAGACGTAAAAGACATAGGAAAGCGTCTAAAGGAAGGCCTTGCATGCGGCGGTACCGTTAAAAATGGTATAATCGAACTGCAGGGAGATCACAAGAAAAGCGTAAGACCAATGCTTGTGAAACTGGGCTTTCCAGACAGCTCGATAAGCAATTAACTCATCAAGGACAAAATGGAAAAAGAAAAAACGAAAGACAAGAAACAGACAGAGAAGCCTCAAATAGAGAGAAAAGAAAATGTAGTGGGAACTATAGAGAATTCAGATAGTTCTTTGGAGATTAATTCTGACTTCTCTAAAGGACAATTCGGAAAAACGAAGAATATAACTAACCGAATTGCCCATAGGGGAAGAGTTTTCCAGGGAAGAGTAATAAGAAAGTTTCCTGGAAGGATTACAATAGAACTGGATAGAACAGTTTACATTCATAAATATGAAAGATATATGGTTAAGAAAACTAGAATACATGCCAGATTGCCTAAAGAGTTAAACGCTGAAATCGGGGACCTTGTTAAGGTTCAGGAATGCCGGCCCTTGAGTAAGATTATTCATTTTCTTGCTTTAGAGATAATAAGAAAGAAAGGAGAAAAATAAATGGCACAAAAATCACCAATCATAAGCGGAAAAGCAATATCGGCAAGAGGGACTAGAGGATTAAATATAGGGAGCTTGGTCGTTGCTGCAGATAACAGCGGAGCGAGAATCGTAAGAATTGTTGGAGTCAAACATGGAAAAACAAAGAAAAAGAGGCAACAATATGCTAAGATTGCAGATTGGGTAAAAGTATCTGTCAGGGCAGGCAAGCCAGATATGAAGGGCGAAGTATTTGATGCAGTAGTAATAAGGCAGAAAAAACCATATAGAAGATTTACAGGAGAAAGAGTTTGTTTTGAAGATAACGCAGTAGCTCTTCTAAAAGATGAAAAAGGAAATCCAAAAGGCACTCAGATTAAAGGTCCAGTTGCGAGGGAGGTCCATGAGCGTTGGCAAAGCGTTGCCAAGATTGCTCAATATGTATTATGAATAGACTAAAGATAAGATCTTATAAATCTAAATATAATCCTTTGTTGAAAGATTTAGAACAAGGTAGTAGACAAGTTGAAGAATTCTTCAGGCATGTAACCGAGAGTGTAGAATATCTTGATGTTTTTGTGGCTTCTGGTTCTAAGAGACCTGAAGATTATGATGCTGCAGTAGATGCTTTTGATGATGCAATAAAAAATTATGCTAGATACTGCACAGATGGATTAAGAGGAAAGGCAAATAATAAATTTCCAAAATATACCTCGGCACAAAAAATGCAGCGGGAGATATTAAGTTTACAAAAAGATTTATTAGATATAGACATTCCCGTTGATTCAGTTACTAAAAAACGGGAATGTATAGACAGAGATTACCGAACTAAAGGTAACCAAATTATCGGGAATCTCTGTATGTGCCCAAAACCAAGAGTTAACGCAGGCACGAAATTGCAGGAGAGGTTAGCATAAAATGAAAAAAACATTTTCAACGCATTGGTTATCGAGCACGCAAAAAAGAAAACAGCGAAAATACAGATTTAATGCTCCATTACATATCAGGCATAGTTTTTTAAACGCTCCTCTTTCAAAGGAATTAAAGAAAAAGTATGGTAAGAGAAGTTTCCCTGTTAAGAAGGGCGATGAAGTGCTTATCATGCGGGGAGCTTTCAAAAAGAAGAAAGCAAAAGTAGCTTCTGTTAATCATAAAAGGTCAAGAGTCGCTCTTGAAAATATCCAGAGAGCAAAGAAAGACGGAACAAAAGTCAATGTTTATTTCAATCCAAGCAAAATACAGATTATAACATTGAATGTAGAAGACAAGAAAAGATTGGACGCACTAAATAAAAAGTTAAACAACAAAGATAAAATTATTAAAACAGAAGAAAAGAAAAAACCGGAGAAGAAAAATGCATCTAACTAGATCGCAAGCGACGAAGAAATTGCCTATAGCAAGGAAGGGAACGAAATACATAGCTAAAGCTAAAATAGACCCAAAAAATTCTGTGCCCGTAGTTATTGCTTTAAGAGATATGTTAAAACTAGCAAGAACTGCAAAAGAAGTCCAGAAAATGATTCATTTAAAATTATTAAAAATAAATGGAAAAGAGGTTAAAGATTTTAGAGACAGCATAAGATTATTTAATATCTTGGAGGCAGATAAATCTTATAAATTAACTTTGAGCCCCATAGGAAAATTTACTTTTGAAGAAGATAGCTCAAAAGAAAGACTTTGTAAGGTAGTAAACAAAACATTGTTCAGAAAAAATCAGCTTCAGTATAACCTGCATGAAGGAACAAATTTAATTTCAAAAGAAAAAATAAACATTAACGATACGCTTTATCTTGACTTCTCAGGAAAAATAAAGAAACATGCTGCATTTGAAAAAGGCAAGAAATGTTTTGTAACATCTGGGAAATATTCTGGACAAAAAGGTTTAATAGAAGAAATAGATGGTAGAAAAGCAAAGATTAAGTTAGGGCATAAAGATATTTCCGTAGTTTTAGAAAAAAGGAGTGTATTTGTAATATGAAAAAACAAAATTCAAAACTTGTTGTTGTGGAAAATATAGAGAATTCCGATAATTATGTTGCATCTAGTTCGGAATTCTCTTATGGACAATTTCCCAAACGACAGGACATAATCAAGGAAATTATCCATAAGAAAGAAAATCCAATGAGAAAGATAAAAATAGAAAAAGTCGTATTAAACTGCGGAGCAGTTGGGCCTGACCTAGAAAAATCAAAAAAACTTCTTGAAATATTAGCTGGAAAAGGTGCCCAAAAGATAACTACGGCAAAAAGAATCCCAGACTTTAATGTCCGCCCAGGTCTTGAAGTAGGCACGAGAATAACTTTAAGAGGAGAGAAGGCATTAGCGTTGCTAAAAAGACTTTTGGGAGCGATAGGAAACACTTTGTCTGAAGACCAGATATCTCAGAACGGTTTTGCATTTGGGATAAAAGAGTATATCGAAATACCTGGAATAGAATACCAGAGAGATATTGGCATTCGTGGCTTGAATGTAGCAGTTACGTTTATAAGACCAGGAGTAAGAGTAAAAAGAAAGAAAATTAAAGCTGGGAAATTACCTAAAAAACAGCATGTTTCGTCCGAGGAGATAATTAAATTTATGAAAGAAAATTTCAGTACGGAGATAGATTAAAATGACAGCAAGCGATTGGAAAAAAATAACAAAGCAATTAAGGAACAAACCAACAGTTTTAAAGAAGTTCCTGAAACATTCAAAACCAAAAGACCGAAAAATGGGAATTGCCGCAAAGAAATGCGAGCGCTGCGGCCGCTTTGGTGCTCACTTGAATCAATATAACCTAAACTTATGCCGGCACTGCTTTAGGGAGATAGCAGAAGAGATAGGCTTCAAAAAATACAACTAAAATGTCACAGGATGTCGTTGCAGACGCATTAAATCAGATGATGAACGCCCGCAGGGCGAAGAAAGCAAAGGTTGAGTTGAAACACCAGTCAAGATTGCTTCTTTCTGTTTTAGCAATAGCAAAGTTAAAGGGATATGTAAAACATTATGAAACTCGGGATAAAATCTTGAAAGTAGAACTAGAAAATATAAGCGGATGCAACGCAATAAAACCAAGGTATACAGTAACTACCGAAGAAATTGAAAAATATGTTAAACGCTTTCTTCCTGCAAAGAATATAGGGATATTAATTATCTCAACATCTCGGGGTTTAATGACTCATCTTACTGCTTTAGAGAAAAACATAGGGGGGTGTTTGATAGCATATTTCTATTAAAATGAGAACAAAAATAACTGAGAAAATATTGATTCCTGAAGGAATTTCATGCGAGTACAAATTAGGAATATTAAAATGCCAGAAAAGTTCTAATGAAACTAAGAGAAAAATAGAGCTTCGCCAGACCGACTTAAAGATAGAGGATAACGAAATCATTTTAGAATGTAAAAAAGGAAATAAAAACAATTTTAAGATTATTAAGTCAGCTGCGGCGCATATAAATAATATATTTAATGGCTTAGAAGAAAAATTTGTTTACAAGTTAGAGGCATGCAATGTTCACTTTCCTATGACTATGAAGATAGATTCTGGAAAATTAATTATAACAAACTTCTTGGGGGAAAAAACTCCTAGAATTGCAAAAATTTTCCCAGGGGCCAATGTGGAAATCAAGGAACACCAAATAACTATTACTTCACATGACAGAGAAGCAGCGGGCAAGACGGCAGCAAATATGGAAAAAGCAACAAAAATAAAGGCGAGAGACAGAAGAATTTATCAGGATGGGATTTTCATAACTTCTAAACCTGGGAGGAAAATGTAATGTCAAAGAAATTTAAAAGACAGGATAGCATAAGACATTTTAGAATAGGCAAGAACAGGAAAGTTAAGTGGAGAAGACCAAAAGGCAGACATAGTAAGATGAGGGAAAGAAGAGTTTCTTATCCTGTTGTGGTTATTATTGGCTATAAGACTTCTAGGAAATTATCTGGAAGAATAAATGGATTATACCCTGTTCTTGTTCACAACACGAAGGATCTTTTAAAAGTCGATAAAGATCAAGCGGCAATAATTGCAAAAGTGGGCGCAAAAAACAAATTGAATATAATAAAATTAGCCCAGGAAAAAAATATCAAAGTATTAAATCTCAAAGGAGAAAAATCAAAATGAAATTAGAAAGAAAAAAGGCACTTGTTGCAAGAACACTCGGAATTGGAAAAAATAGAGTCTACTTTAATCAGCAAAGGGCTTCTGAATTAAAAGAAGCGATTACAAAACAAGATATAAAAGACCTCTTAGCTTCTGGCGCAATCTTAATAAGGGAAAAAAAGGGCAGAAAAAAGATAGTTAAAAGAAACATAAGAAGAAGGGCAGGGAGCATAAAGAAGAAACCTAAAAAAACAAAAAGAGAGTATATAATAATAACAAGGAAACTCAGAGCATACCTTAAAAGTTTGAAAACAAAAGGGCAAATTTCTCGGGAAGATTTTCTTCAATTAAGAAGAGAAATTAGGGCAAGGTCTTTTAAAAGCTTATCGCATATGAAAGAATCTATCTCACATAAGGAGACAAAAAAATGAAAACACTAAGGAGGAGGAGAAAAGAAGCAAAAACAGATTACAAAGCAAGATTTAATTTGTTAAAATCTAGGAAAGCAAGATTCGTAGTGAGGAAAACAAATACGGCTTTAATCGCGCAAATTGTTACTTCTGAGACTGCTCAGGATAAAGTAATCTTGACTATTAATTCAAAAAATTTACTGACAAAGGGCTGGCCTGCTGAAAGGAAAGGCAGCTTGAAGAGCCTGTCTGCTGCGTACCTAACCGGATTTCTTATTGGAAAGAAAACAAAATCATTTATCAAAGAAGCAATATTAGATTCTGGAATGCACAAAAATATTCACGGCTCAAGAATTTATTCTCTAGTAAAAGGAGCTAAAGATGCAGGTTTAAATATCCCTGTTGATGAGAAGGTCTTGCCAAAAATAGAAAGAATAATGTCCAACAAAAATATTTCAAAAAGTATAATTGAAAAAATTAAGGAGAAATTATAATGGCTGAAAAAGAAACAAAAAACGTACCAAAAGATTTAATCGAAGCCGTTCCAGAAGAAATTGCCCAGTTAGAACTTGAGAAAGTTATAGAAAAAGGGGAGCCTGTAGAAAAGGCAATGAAAGAATCGAAAAAATTTGGCGTTTCATGGACTCCAAAAACAAAACTTGGAAAATTAGTAAGAGAAGGAAAAGAAAAAGATATAGACAAGATTCTTGCCCATGGAAAGAAAATCCTAGAGCCTGAAATTGTAGATTCTCTTTTGGAATTAACTTCTGATTTGTTGTCAATCGGACAGGCAAAAGGAAAATTTGGAGGAGGAAAAAGGAGGGCGTGGAGACAAACCCAGAAAAAAACTCAAGAGGGAAATATTATAACGTTTTCTGCGATGGCAATAGTTGGAGATAAAAAAGGCCATGTGGGAATTGGTTTCGGAAGAGCAAAAGAGACTTTGCCTGCTAGAGAAAAAGCAGTCAGGAATGCAAAGTTGGCAATTATAAAAGTTAACCTTGGATTTGAATCTCCTGAACATGAGAGAGACAAAAGTGACCCTCATTCAATTCCATTCAAGGTTAAGGGAAAATGCGGAAGTGTAAGAATGACATTGTGGCCTGCGCCAAGAGGAACAGGACTCGTTATCAATGACGAATGCAAAAAGATATTAAAACTGGCAGGTATTCGGGACGTTTATTCAAAAACACAAGGTTTCACAAGAACAACATTTAATTTAGCAAGAGCATGTTTAAATGCCCTTGAAAAAACTACAAAACTAAAGGTATAAAATGATATTAATAATAAGAATTTCAGGCGATGTGGATATTAATTCAGATATTCGGGAAGCTCTTTTCAGGCTTAAGTTAAGAAGAAAATATGCTGCAGTATTAGTTAAGCCAAATGAACAAATTCTTAAGATAATAAATATGCTAAGAAATCATATTGCTTTTGGGGGCATTGACCAAGAAACTCTTTTAGAATTGATAGTGAGAAGGGGCCAGCCAATAGACAAGAAAAAGAAAATCAAAGCGGAAGAGATTGTATCTCAATTAAATAAGAAAGATTTATCTGACTTAGGATTGAAACCATTTTTCAGATTGCATCCGCCTAGGGGAGGCATAGAGTCAAAAAAACATTTTGGAGTTGGAAAAGGGGTATTAGGAGACAACAAAAAGAATATAAATACATTAGTGAAGAGGATGCTATGAAAAATTCAAGTTTTATCTGGCAATGCAAGTGCGGGCATCTAGAATATAAGGACGACCAGCCAGAAGACTGTCCAAAATGTTTCAGAGTCAATAAATTTGATAAAATTCCTGAAGACATGATCGAAGAAAAGTCAGAGGAAGAAATATTATCAATGTATGAGGGAGGAGAAGATGAAGATTAAGAAAAGAAAAAAGTCAAGCAGATTTAGAGGGACGCACACCCACGGAAGAGGAGGGAAAAAAAAAGCCAGAGGCTCTGGACATCAAGGGGGAGTCGGAATGGCGGGGACTGGAAAAAGAGCTGACCAGAGAAAGACTTTAGTATTAAATTTGTATGGAAACAACTACTTTGGGAAAAGCAAAACACTAAGAAGAAAGAAAAAAGTTAAACTAATGACAATAAATATCCGTGACTTGGAACAAAAATTCAAAGATTCAAAAGATATTAGCCTTAAAGGCTATAAGATACTAAGCGAGGGAGAAATAAAAGATAAAATTAAAATAACTGCGTCTGCAGCATCCAAGTCTGCAATAGAAAAGATAAAGAAGGCTGGAGGAGAAATAACCTTACAAAATGACTGATATAAGAACAATAGAACCTGGAAAATATAATAAATTGTTAGCTGGAGCTTTGAAAAAATATCCTGAATTTAAAAAACCAGAATGGGCAGATTTTGTTAAGACTTCGACTCATAAACAAAGGCCTGTAGATGATGAGGATTTCTGGCATAAAAGAACGGCAAGCATTCTTAGGCAGATATATATAAACAATGTCGTAGGAGTCGAAAGATTAAGGACGAGATATGGCGGAAGGAAAGACAGAGGCGCAAGACCTCCTGAATTTAGAAAGAGCGGAGGGAAAATAATTAGAGTTATCCTACAACAGGCAGAATCTGCAGGTTTGCTGGAAAAAGTTAAAGGCAGAAAACCAGGAAGAAAACTTACAGACCAAGGAAGAGCTTTCCTTGAAGGAGCTACAAAATGAGGCCGCTGCATCAAAAGAAAGTAAAATTAACAATTGCAGGCAGGCACACAAAATGGGCTCCGTTTTGGGCAGTTGTAAAAAAGCATGGGCTTGGAAAGAGAATTCATCCTTCTAAGATGACCAAGCATAGAAGGCATTGGAGAAGAACAAAGCTTAAAATTAAACCAAGAAGCACAGCTAAGAGGCAGCACCTAGGATAAAATGACAAGCGATAAATATAATTATAGATTAAAAGAAACCAATTATGAAAAAGTTATAGAAAAACTAGATGGTTCAATAGCTCCTGGAGAATTGTCTTTAGTACAAAGAACAGGCAGGATGGTTACTTATGACTGCGACTGGGTAGGGGGGGCATATATTAATGTAACAGATAACAACGAAGAAGTTAAAATAGAACTTGATGGAAATGCAGATGGTTTTCCAGAAGTGGAGGGGTTTTTAGAGAAGATTTTAGAAATAAATTTAGAAGATGCAGATGAATAATGGCAGAAACAAAAGAAAAGAAAGATACACTTGAAAGAGAATATGTAATTCCATTGAGAAATGAATGGAGAAAAGTCGCAAATTACAGAAGAACTGGAAGAGCAATAAAAGAGATAAAGAAATTTATCGCTAGACACATGAAAGTTCCTGATAGAGACTTGGACAAAGTAAAGTTAGACATTTATCTTAACAATGAAATATGGTTCAGAGGAAAGAGGAAACCTCCTGCAAAAATCAAAGTAAGAGCAAGGAAAGAAGGAAATATTGTTAAAGTTGAACTTGCAGATATTCCAGAATATGTAAAATTCAGAATGCAAAAGCATGAGAAACTGCAAAAGAAATTAGATAAAGGAAAATTAAAAGAAGTTAAAGAGCCTGAAAAACCAAAGGAAGATAAAGAAGTCAAGAAGGAAGACGAAGAAAAGAAAAAGGATGAGAAAGAAAAAGAAAAATCAATAGCAAATCTTCGTGCCCTTGAAGCCAAACAGGATCTTAAAGCTCAAAAGCATACAATCAAAGGCAAAGAGCCGATTATTCATAGAATGGCTTTGAAGAAATAAGCCGTTATTAAAATAAACTTCACAGCAATACAACCATGCATTATTTGCCAGCTTATTATTGGAAAAGAAGAAAAACTAAAAAGAAAATTAACACGAGAAGAATTTCGTGAGATAATTGATGGAATTTGTGGAGGAGAAAGAGGATGAAACTATCAAAAACACATTTAGCAATTATCATAATCCTTGCAATTATAATTATTCTGTTATTTACAAGATCTAATTTGAATACAAGCATAAATCAAAACAAAGATATAGACATTCCCGTTGATTCAGTTACTAAAAAACGGGAATGTATAGACAGAGATTACCGAACTAAAGGTAACCAAATTATCTGGAATCTCTGTATCTCAAAAGTATGCTTCAAAGAAAACTGTTTTTCAGTTGAACTAGTAGAATCAGAACAGGAAAAGGAAAAAGGCTTAATGTTTAGAGAATCTCTAGATAAAGATAAGGGGATGTTATTTGTTTATGATAAAGAATCTAAACAATCATTCTGGATGGAAAATACATTAATTCCTTTAGATATTATCTGGATAAATAAAGATAATAAGATTGTTTATATTGTGACTGCGGAATCTTGCAAGAAAGATCCTTGTGAGATTTATTCTTCAGATGAAGAAGCTTTATATGTTTTAGAGATTAATGCTGGTTTGACTAATGATTATAATATTAAAATAGGAGATATTGCGGTGATTAGATGATGAAAATACAGAACATAAAAAATTTGCATCAAGAAGACAATTACGGAAAACTAATAAATTTCTCAATTCTAAATATAGATAAACCTTCAGGCCCAACATCATTTACAATAACAGATTACATAAGAAAATCTCTAAAATTGAATAAAACGAGCCATATGGGAACATTAGATCCTGCTGTCTCAGGCGTTTTACCAATAACTCTAGGTAGAGCCTGCCGTCTATCAAATTATTTTATGCATTCTGACAAGGAATATGTTGGGATAATGCGCCTTCATAAAAAGGTTTCAGAAGAAAAATTAAAAGAAGTAATAAAAGAATTTATTGGAAAGATAACTCAATTGCCTCCAATTAGATCATCTGTAAAGAGGGCCGAGAGAATAAGAGAGGTAAAATCTTTTGAGATATTTGAAATACAAGGCAAAGATATATTATTTAAAACAAATGTTCAGGCAGGGACTTATATACGAAAACTCTGTTCAGATATGGGAGAGAAAATTGGCGGAGCACATATGCTAGAGTTGAGGAGAACAAGGGCAAGCATTTTCTCAGAGAATGATAAAAATTTTATAAATTTATATAAGTTTGACGAATTATTAAAAGACCCAAAAAAATTAGTTAAATATTTAATTCCAGCAGAAGAAGCAATAAAGAAAGTTCTTCCTCAAGTTCAGCTTTCAGATAAAAATTTAAATAAAATATTTACTGGAAAGCCTTTAATGAAAAATGACTTTATCGGAGATTTAAATAACTTGAAAGAAGAGTTTTTTGCAGCTTTCATTAAAGATAGATTTATAGGAGTTTATAAAAAAGTCAAGGAAGGAGATATTCTTGCTAAAGCGGAGTTTGTTTATAACTAGCTTTATAAACCTACATTTTAAAGTCTTTTTATGAAAAAGTATTTAGAGAGAATAGATTATGAGTGTAATGGCTTTTTCGACAAACTGTATATTCTTTTTAGAGGCACAGGAGATCCAAAGGTTGATTTGGATAGTTATGAGTTTGAAAGACCTCAGATTACAAGAGCATCTTCAGATTATTGGTTATGCTTCCTTCAAGGTTCAACTGAAAAATTAGAGGGGGCTGTTCCAAGTAAAGAAAATGTTCTCAGATATGTGCTTCCAAGCAGGGCCATTTCTTCAACGCCATTTAAAACGCGAGACCTATTAGGAAGAATAGCTAGAAAAGCACATGAAGACATCTTAGATAGAGGAATAAAAAATCAAGAATTAAATTTTCTTGCAATTAGCACATCAAATTCAATTCCGTTTTATCTAATGGGAAACTATGGCTATAAACCAAGGAGATTTGTTTCAATTACTCCTGGCTTAAATCTTGCTGAAGTAGTCGTTGGCAGCATCGCAACAAAAAAGGTAGTTAGAAAAATAAGAAAAACTGGACAAGATCCTCATAAGGTTTTTGAAGAAGCACTAGGAGTATTTAATCCTAAGAATTACTTAAACTTTCTGATTAGAGAAACTAGGCTAGATATACATTTGGCAAGTTTTGATAAAATGGTTCCCCCAGAACAGGGTGAGGCATTTGTCAGGGAGCTAAATTCCAGAGGACTTGAACCCAATATTACAAGGCATCCACATGGTCATGTTTTCACGGTTATAAATGCCCTGAAACATTGGCAGGATGAGATTTAGGGAAGGATTATAAACCCATAACTTTTTGGTTAATAATGAAAAGGCTGTTTTTAGTTCATGAGTGGGAAGGTTCGCCAGAAGAAGAAAGATATCAAAAGAGATTATTTTGGAGCTTTAAAGGGGATAGGTTCATTTACGGAAAAAGATGAGTTAAAAAGGCAATTTGACGAATGAAAATGCAAATACAAAGATGTTCATGGCCGGGAAAAGATGAATTAATGATTAATTATCATGACAATGAATGGGGGGTTCCTCTTCACGATGATAAAAAGCTATTTGAGTTTCTTGTTTTAGATCCTGAGTTTGTCACTTTAAACAATCACGAATTTATTTATAGACATTCCCGTTAATTATGTTACTAAAAAACGGGAATGGATAGACAGAGATTACCGAACTAAAGGTAACCAAATTATCGGGAATCTCTGTACTCATAAAAAATAGCCTTTATTTGACAGATGAATTAATTTGATGAATCCCATGATAATAAACGAACATCTTGATGTGAATATAGACATTCCCGTTGATTCAGTTACTAAAAAACGGGAATGTATAGACAGAGATTACCGAACTAAAGGTAACCAAATTATCGGGAATCTCTGTACTTATAGAGTGTAAATTCTCTAATAAGACATTTTACACTATGGTAACCAAATCAAGTAAAATGTCTATAACTCAATTACCCTAAATCTCTATAACAACCGAATTCTCCATATAAAGCATTAAAATAACTCAAGCTTTAAAACCCCCCCAACCTTCAATATCATATGAGAGAAATAATATATTATTCAAGAACAGCACCGACTTCAGGAAGTTATATTAAAGAAAATCTTCAAGAATCAGGAAGAATAGATATTGCAATTCACACAGTAATCGCTGCTTTCTTTTTGAGCCACAAAATAAGAACAGATGTTAAATTGCATTTATCTTTTGCAGGCTCGCCAGATCCTCCAAAACATCTTGAAATAATGCCAGTTACCGAAGGAAAAACAGGAATTGACAAAATATATCTGGCAAAAACAAATGTCTCTATAATTCTAAAGAAAATGCTTTATAAGTTTAAAGAAGGAGAGAGAAGAGAGGTTTTCCCAGGCTTTTGGGTAGAAAGAAAAAGTTTTCTTGATATAGTTTATGAGCTTGTAAAACAAAAAAGAAATGTCTATATTCTTGACCCTGATGGCGAGGATATTAGAACGGCTAGAATAGATAAAGACCCCATAGTTATTCTTGGAGACCATAGGGGTTTACCTGGAAAAGAGCTAAAAAGACTAAAAAAGTTCTGCATACCTGTCTCAATAGGCAAAAGAACTTACTTTGCTTCACAGACTTTAGCAGTCGTAAATAACGAATTGGATAGACGAGAAGATTTATGGCTACTCTAACAACAATGTTTCCAAGCACCATAAACATTAAAAAGCCAAGATAAATAAAATTAAACATGGTAAAAGGAGTATCGATTAAATTTTACTCGTATAATGAAACAGTACCTAAAATTTTAGAATTACTTAAATTACAGCATGAAATCAAAAAGTACGACAAGATAATCCTAAAGCCATTTTTATCTGAGGATGAAGGAAAATCAACTCCTAAAGAGTTTGTCGAAGCAACATTGAAATTTGTTTTACAACATAAGAACCCAATAACTGAGATTTTTATAGCTGAAGGAGCTGATGGTTTACCAACCGATGATTTGTTTGAATCCTTGGGCTATAAAAAACTTGCTGAGCAATACTCTGTAAGCCTTATTGACTTAAACAATACGGAAACAGAAGAAGTAGAATCCTCGGATTTTCTTAAATTCCAGACAATAAATTATCCAAAGATTTTATTAAACAGTTTTCTAATTTCATTATCAAAAATATCTGAAGATGAAGAAACTCATATCTCGGGGTCATTATCGAATCTACTGGGGTTATATCCATCAAGTCATTATAAAGGCTTTTTCTCAAAAACAAAAAACAAAATAAGAAAATGGCCTATAAAATATTCTATTCATGATATAGTCAAGATAAAAATGCCAGATTTCTCAATTCTTGATGCTTCTTCTAAAGGGCTGATTTTAGCGGGTCTTCCTTTGGAGATAGATAAACAGGCGGCAAAGCTTCTCGATAAAGACTGGAGAAATGTTCCTTATATAAAATTGATTGATGACTCAATACACAAGGATGAATAAATGGACTTGTTAATTTCATCTATAGAGAAAACCGATAATTGCCGCACTGCTTAACCGGTTTTCTCTAATGGACAAAACCTATTTTGTTGTGCTATTACAGAGATTCCCGATAATTTGGTTACCTTTAGTTCGGTAATCTCTGTCTATACATTCCCGTTTTTTAGTAACTGAATCAACGGGAATGTCTATATTAAAGGTTTTATCCATATATGGAGCATTCTGGTAATTGAGTTACATTTTGTCCAGAATCTCCAATGGACAATTCTGAAAAACTAGTGATGCAGCCAACAGAATTGTCCATAGTAAATTATATTAACTCCTATTATTTAATATACTTATGAAAAAATCAATAAGACTGATTATACAGGGAGCAGTACAGAATATGTTTTTTGAACAATTTATGAAAGAACATACTAAAGAACTAAATGTCCGAGGGTTTATGAGAAAGCTAGAAGACGGAAAAATTGAAGTATTTCTGGAAGGAGACAATGAAAGAGTGGATAAGATGATTTTGCTGGCAAAAAGAGGGCCCCAGCATACACAGATAAGGAATGTAGAGGAAAGGCCTGAGAAATTTCAGGATTTTAAAGAGTTTAAGATAATAAGAATATAAGAATGCTTATTTAAGTTTATAAAAATAAAAATAATTAATTTTTACATTTAATTATTTGTCTCCCCAGTTTTCTTCAGACTCGTCTGGCTCATCATCATCTTCGTCAGCATCGTCTTCATCATCTACTTCTTCTTCAGATTCGTCTTCCCATTCTTTTTTAGCCATGTAAACCTCCTTAGAAACCAATAAAAAACTACACTATTTAAACCTTCCACTTTAAAAAAAATGATGAAAATTCAACCGGAAAATATTTAGATGAATTCTTTGAATATTTTTGCTCATTTTATGTTTTTTCCGTAAAAACACATAAAAAGATTGCCTAAAATTTTGCTACATCAAGATTCTGGCAATTGAATCTTGAGTGCAAGAAAATTCTCTGAAATTAGAATTTTCTGCACAGAAAATTTCCTTTATGAGAAACTTTCTTGTGCCATCAAGGTTTAGAGAAAACCTCGAGGTCCCCCCAGCAAGCTGCGGGGTATTAAACCCAATTTGACAATAAAAAAAGTATATAAACCTGCTTTTTTTCTCATTAGCATGAGAAGGGAAGAATTAATGATTAATGAGAGGATAAAAAAATTAGAAGAATTAAAAGATACAGGCGTAAATCCATATCCCTCAAAATATGATGTTAAAGACTTTTCATCAGATTTGAAAAAAAAACACAAAGACCTAAAACAAGGCGAGAAAACAAAAGATAAAGTAAAATTAGCTGGAAGAATAATGAATGTTAGGAATTTGGGCAAAATAGCATTTGCAATTTTAAAAGACCCTTATGGAGAAATTCAAGTCGTTTTACAAGAAGACGAAACGCCTAAAAAAATTAGAGAATTTTTTAAAAAATATGTTGATTCTGGAGATATTATTGGAGTTGAAGGAACAGTTTTTAGGACGCAGAGAGGCGAATTATCTGTTTTAGTTAAAGATATGTTAATTTTATCAAAGTCTATTCTTCCAATGCCTGAGAAATTTCATGGGTTGAAAGATGATGAAGAAAGATTGAGAAAGAGGTATTTAGACATATTGATGAATAAAGAAGTTAGGGAAAGGTTTATCCGGAAGAATAAATTCTGGAATGTGGTTAGGAATTTTCTTATTGAGAATGGATTTATAGAAGTTGAGACACCCGTTTTGGAGACTTCTGCGGGCGGGGCGGCGGCAACTCCATTCAAAACACATCATAATGCTTTAGGCATAGATGTCTTCTTAAGAATTTCAATGGGAGAGTTGTGGCAGAAAAAATTAATGGTTGCAGGTTTTCCAAAAACTTTTGAAATAGGGCGGCAATTTAGAAACGAGGGAATTGATGCAGAACACTTGCAGGATTATACTCAAATGGAATTTTACTGGGCATATGCTAATTTTGAGGATGGAATGTCTTTAGTGAAAAAGTTATACAGCACTATAGCTAAAGAAGTTTATAACACTATGAATTTTGAAATTCAAGGGTATAAAATAGACCTGAGCAAAGAGTGGAAAGTAATTGATTATTCTTCTGAAATAAAAAAACAAGTTGGTTTGGACATCTGGAAAGCTTCCAAACAAGAAATAGAAAAGAAACTTTCTGAATTGCATGAAGAATATCCAAGAGAGTTAGAAAAACCGCGTTTGATAGATATTCTTTGGAAACATTGCAGGAAGAAAATCTTTGGTCCTGCATTTTTAACGGGCCAACCAGTTAATCTCTCGCCATTAGCTAAGAGAAGCGAGAAAGACCCTAGAATGGTAGAGCAATTTCAAATTATTATCGCAGGAAGTGAGATGGGTAATGGATACAGTGAATTGAACGACCCCTTAGACCAAGAATCAAGATTTGTTGAACAAAGTAAAATGAAGGAAGCAGGAGATTTAGAAGCTCAAGAGCATGACGAATCTTTTGTAGAAGCATTGAAATATGGCATGCCTCCAACCTGCGGGTTTGGTTTTTCAGAAAGATTATTTGCATTTTTCGAAGGAAAACCTATTCGAGAAACGGTAATTTTTCCTCTGATGAAACCTTTAAATACAAAAAAAGAGTCAGACAAGAAGAGAGTAAAATAAGATGGTAGATTTGATAATTAAAAGCAAGATTAAAGATGCTGTAAATGGTTTAAATGTTTCCAGTGAAGTTCCCGAGGCTTTAAATAAGAAAGTTGAACAGCTTTTGAAAGACGCAATGGAAAGAACCAAAGCCAATGGTAGAAGGACTCTGCAGGCGAGAGATCTATAAAAGAATAATTTAGACTATAGAGAGTTTTGAAAAACCCCAAAACTCTCTAAGAAGTCCTTTGAAAACCCCCGCGAAATGCTGCGAAATAGGGGGTTATTCAAAGTCCTCTATAGTGATAGAAATTAATTTTCGGATTTTTCTAATTTCTACCCCTATCTATGAAAGGAAAAGAATTTTTCCGGTTATTAATTTTCTTTCATATAATGAGATTGTTAGATGAGCTAATTTTATGGGCAAATGCTCATCTACTATCCTTTTCAATAAGCTATAAAAACCTTAATTTTGTTGTAGATAAATGCCAAACAACAAATCAAAGGGGTCAAAAGCAGAAAGAGAGCTGCTCAAAATGTTTACAGAAAATTCTTGGAGAGCTGTCAGAGTAGCGGGCTCTGGAGCCAACGACGATTCCCCATGCGATTTAATAGCTGGAAAATTAGGGAAAAGAGGATTTATAATAGAAGCAAAGTCAAGCAAGAAAACTTCAATTTACATTACCAAAGAACAAATATCAGATTTTGTTTTATTTTCTAGTATCATCGGCCTAACTCCAGTAATAGCTGCGCGCTTCAACCGGGAAGGGTGGTTTTTTATTTCCCCCCAACAATTAAAAGATACAGGTAGTCTCTGGGTTTTGGGTTTAAAGACGGCAAAAGAAGAAGGTAAAAGATTCGGCCAAATTTTCGAGGAATGATTAAAGTTCGCTTCCTTGTACTATCACACTGCATTTATTAGGTGTAGGTTTTCTGCCATTCAAATCCTGGCATTTTATGTAATAAGCCACAGCAGGATTCCAATCAGTGTAATGAATATTCTTCTTTAATCCACCTTGAGAACTTTCATAGGTCAAAGCTATTCCATCCTGGAAGTTATAATTACAATTAGTTGTTGAATAAACACATTGTGCTTCTTCGTTTGTGACAATCTTTAAAGTATTTCCATCTTTATACACTCTAGCTATTTTTGGTTCTGTAATATCTACAAAAATACTAAATGTAGTATTTGATACAGCTACATTTCCCCCTGCATCTATGCATCTAAAGAAGTACTGATAATTTCCTGCCTGTAAGAACTGACTTTGATTGTGTACATAATCATTTGTTGCGTCCATTGCAATAAAGATTCCGCTGTTATCTCTTTCAGTTGAATAATAGCACACAGCTTTCCCGTCGTTTGCTCCGTGAGAAGTCTTAACTCTTAAATCTGCTTCTACAACACTCTGTCCGCCTTTTATTGTTCCATTTGGACCAGCACTATCTATGGTCAATGGCTGAGTTCCTCTTAATGTCAATGGAAAACTTGAAGTCATTACATTTCTTTCATTATCTGGTTTATTAGGAAGGTCTTTGCATCTAAAGAAGAATTTGTTGTCTAATTCATTCTTTATTCCTGTCAACTCTGTTTTACAGACGAAATTCAAGTCAGCGTTTATCTGGAAAGTTTGAGTTGCGCAGTCCATGTTATTTTCCATATCTTTATAATCTTTATCGATTCTGCTCCATTTACATTCTGCAGGTTCATTAACATAAACTTCTATTGGTACTTTGTCGGCGTTGTACTGCACAGGACTTCCGTCTGTTATTGAAGTTCCTTCAATAATTGGCTGCGTTGTGTCTGGACCTTGCTTAACGCAGAAACTAAAGGCGACTGCAGCAGAATTCTGTCCATTGCCATTTGCATCCATGCATCTAACATATAATTTATAAGTTCCGTCGTTATAAATTTCAGGAACAACGGCTTGGTTGAAAGGATCTGGTACTTTCAACTTTTGAGTATGTTTTTCTTCAAATAAATTAGTTTCCCCAAATAAGTATAACATATCGTCGTATTTTTCTGTTAAATCATAATCAATCCGGCATTGTGCTGGCTCGTTAGTCTTTATTCCGAATTCTAATTTAGTAAATGCCTGCAAGCATCCTTTGTTATCTTTTTCATTAATTATCTTAAATCCTGTGTTTGGAGGGCTTATTGCTTTATCCGGGATATATTTCAAACCTAATGGTTTAAGAGCTTCCTGCCAAGGATCTATTTTAGGAGCTTGAGTATCTCCTTTAGTAACCCAAACGCAAAGTTCTCTATCAGTTCCAGGATTTACAATCTGGCATCCTTGTCCTAAACTTTTGCATCTATATTCTGAACAAGGTATTTTAGAATCTTTGTTGCATATTTCGCAATTGCTTCCTCCAATAGGCGGCTGCCAAGGCAAACATTGATATTGAATTACTTGTGTTTTTTCTTTCTTGTATGTTAAAAGGAATACTGCAACTCCGACGCCTATTCCTACTAAAGAACCAAATAAAACAGCGTTACCTTGTAATGCTGCACCCAAAGTTCCATGTGCGGCAAGATAATTTGCAGTCACTCCGATACCAACGCCTAGTCCTCCAGCAGCAGCCAAAGAATCAGTTAATCCTTTTTCAAGTCCAAATAAACTTCCAAGCATTTTTATTCCTCCGTAAACTATTCCTCCCCAGACTAATCCAGAAACTAGGGAGCTTGCAGCTCCAGCAAATGTTGGTCCGCCACCAAATACATTCCCTTTGAATATTCCCCAGAATCCGCCACTTGGTGTTCCTGGCGGAGGAGTTGGCCCGCCATATTGTTGTTTTCCAAGGTCTGCAAGAAGTTGTTCGTTTACATTTCCAATAGGGGGCGTTGCACCACTAGCTCCAGTTGTTGATAGACCTTGCTTTGATAATAATCTCTGAGCAGTTGCACTTCGAAAAGCTGAAATTTGCGCACTTCCAAGACCGACATACTCGCTAAACAAAAACGAGATAGAAAAACTCGTAGTTATTAATAGTATAATTTGAAATATAGTTACATTAATTAAAAACAAATTCCTCTTCCTTTTTAACATGAATTATACAAAGAATCAACGCTTATAAATATTTTGAGTTATGGAGTTATCTCAAATTCTATTTTTTCCGAGAATCTACCATTTAAATAAGTTACTAAAGTGCTCCTTCCTTTTTCTATTTCATTTGGGCGTAATAACCTACGATGAACATTGGTATTGCTCATTATTGAAAACGGACTAAATAGATATTCTCTACCACTTGAGGTTATTATCATCAATTGCAATGTGTTTCCAGCCTGCCCAAAATTTAAACTGCCAACGGTAATTTCTTCATTTTCTCTAAAATTACTCTTAATCCCAATATAATCCTCTGGTCCGATAAGACCATTGTTATTGATATCTATAACCCGATTACATACAAAAGTAGTAGATATTCTGTTTCTATATAAGTAATTCATTATTCCTTCACTAGACATTCTTGACCAATCTAAAACTTGACTTTGCGGCCGCCCTTGGAGTTGTTCTTGTGTTTGTCCATTCTGTCCGTTATAAACATTAACAGTTGTCCCGCTGTCCCCTATAGCCTCGTTTCTCTTTTCATCTCTTATTAATCCTGCCGTTATGTTTCCAAAATCTCTCTGGGCCTGAGTAAGATTAGGATTTATTCCTGCGATACTCCCCAAGAATTGAAGAGCGTCTCTTCCTGCATCGCCAGCATCATATTCTCTTTGCTGTTGATTATTTCCTTGATAATTTGATTGAGGGCTGTTGCACCCTGCTCCGCCAAAAAAGGATTCTGCTCCGATTAACAATGCACTTAATCCTTTTCCAAATGTTTCTTTTCTCATGATAAATTAAGCACTTTCATGCTTTTTAAATGTTGTTATTACCATGTAATGACTTATAAACTTCTAAATATCGAACAGAAAATGTAAAGAGAAGAAATAGTTTAGAAATTATTGATAATCTATTCCTTCTTCAACTTTTTCTTAATAACTTCATAACCTTTTGTATATCCTTTTTCTCCAATGTAATTTACTTTAGGGCCGCAGTCTCCTAGAGCCATACAAACCTGCGCCCTTTGCGCCAAGATTTGAGGATTTTCATCTGGGTCACACTCACAGTTCTTAGAACATTCCCATTCTCCACCTATTCCTTTCTCATAAGTTACAGGGCACAAAGCATTTGCCTGTGCACAGACTGTTTTTGCTTCATCTCCCTGCCAGAATTTTAATCCGGGAGGGTTCTTTGGCACGCACGCTCCTTTTTCAAGATTTTCCAACCCTCCAGCTGCGTCTGCTTTTGCTTTGAAATTATCTTTTACAGTTGCTAGATTGCTATCGCTCATTGATGTTCCATTCAAAACAGCACCCATTAACATGTATTGTATTCCCATCATCCATGTGCAATCTCTTCTGTCTATGTTCAAACATTCTTTAGAATTTATCTGGGCGGTACAATCCTGCCAGCGATTTACTCTGCATGCGGCTTCGGTGAATTTTCCTTGAGAAGTATCTATTATATTTTGCAAACACTCTTCCTGCCTGAAATCGGCGCAAGGTTCTGTTTTAATCTCTCCATTAATGCATATTTGCCTAAAGAATCTGCTTCCTACTGGACCTGCGCTGCTCGTTAGCAACTGTGCTCCAAATCCTTTTCCTCCTTTTATGCTGCTTACGGAACTATCAACTAAAGCAGCTAATTCTGCCCCTATTTTATTTGCAGCGTTATTTCCGATTGCGTTTCCAAGTGCTCCAGGATAATCTACAGGTTTGAAATTATATCCATTTACATCATAAACGCACCAGCTTTCCCCGTGCAATTTTTTCTCTCCGTTTTCATCTACACAATTCAAGCTTTGACAGATATTTGTTCCTAATTTTGGTTTTGCAGTTTCAGAATTAGCTTCTCTGCAATAACTTCCTAAAATATAATTACAATTTCCGCAATTAGGATTGTTTTCATTTGCATTGTTAGGATTACATACTTCACTTTTATCTTTTAAATCTGACCAGTAATTTATGTTATTTGCTTTTGTAGAATCGTAAATATTTGCTGCATTGCCGCAAGTATCGACAAAATAAACTTCTTCTTTTCCAGGAACGCAGGTAGTTTGTTTCGTAGGCCCGCAATTTGTCCCGAGTTCTTCAGAAGTGCATAATTTTCCAGGATAAAATGCAACTCCCCCGCCTGTTATATTTCCTCCAGGGGGGCTTGTGCTTACACTCCCATTTGGCAGATTACTATTCTCTATTGCGGTTGTTCCTGCTGCAGTTCCAGTTGTAGATGTTCCGCTTGCAGATGCTCCACTTGTAGTAGTAGAGCCTGCGTTTGTTCCTGAAGCAGTTCCTCCGCTAGAAGTCAGACCTTCAAGATTTCTATTTGCATTTGCACTTGAACCAGATGAAGCAACTGTATTTGTGTTGTCAATTATATCACTAGTGCATTGTTCTTTTGTAGTCATCTTACAAGTTTTTTCAAAGTCTTTAATATATACACATGCGCCTTTTTGTTTTAACCCCGCAGATAAAATACATTGAGTTTCGTCTGTAACTTCAGGATTCCAATTTGTGGACAACCCATAAAAACTAGAAAGTCTTTTGCATCTAACTAAAGTGACGAAGGAAGCTTGGTCATTTAATGAACAGCAGCCTAGATTACATTGAGTTGGTTTTTCTGCGCTCCATGTACCTTTATTTACATTGCAAACTTCTTGAGGAACATTGTCTAAACAAGTTCCTTCCTTTGAATCGTAGCAGAATCCAGGATTGCAAAATGATGTGGACTCGCAGGAAGTCTTTGGCATTTTGCTGTTTGGGGCACATTCATTTTCTGGAACATTCTGGCAGTATAGTCCAGATTTTGTTTTTTCACAACATATGGTTGAATCAAGTACTCCAACTTTTTCTGCGGTTGTTATACCTTGGGCATTTACATAATTAACATTTAAAGATATTTCAAATATGGAAATGATAAGCATAATTAAGATTATTGGAGTCATTTTTCTCGTCGCGGTTTTTTGTTTTTGTGTGGTCATGGTAAGTCCATTATTGAAATTAAGATAATAGTAATTATTATCAATAAAAGTAAAGATAAAACTGAGATAATAATCCCTGCCCAAGCAAATTTCCTACCTTTTAATTTATTATTTCTTTTTATTCTGATTAAACTTATGACTCCAAAAGTTATAGAAACTAAAACAGACATTATTAATATGATAGATAGATAGATAACGGGAAAGTAAAATATTAAAATAGGAATCACAAAACTAATTAACAGACCAAGTATTATAAATACAAAACTCGTAATAGCAAAATTATCATACTTCTTCCCTTTCATTTCACTTACCTCTTTATTTATCATTTTAAAATATCCTATTTTTCTAAATTGGAAAAATACCAGTCTTTATATATATAACCTCTCTTTTCTTTTACTTTATTATTCATTTTTTTATAACTTCCCAATAACCTCCTTTATCAGCACCTACCCTTTTCAGTAATTTCTTTTCTTTTAATTTATTAAGATATTCTTTCACAGTTTCTGAACTTATACCAAGTTTTTTCGCTATTTCATTTCTTGTAGTTTGTGAATTATTATCAATAATATTCAAAATATCATGTTCTAACTGCGTAATTATTTTCTGGGGGGTTTTCTGGGGGGTTTTCTGGGGGGTTTTCTTTTCAGTAGAAGCTAATTCCAGATATTCATTATTTTGTTTAAACCTAACATAAAAATAATCTTCACTAAATTCAACTTTAGGAAAAGGAGCATTTTCTTTTCTGCATATTTCTTTTATTCTTCCAAAACCAGTGCCAATTTTTTCTCCAAAATGAATCCTTGAAAGCAAGTCTGCGATAATGGGGTTTCTCCTAAATACAGTTTTTCCAACAATAAAGTTAGAAGGTTTCTTCCAGTAATTCTCAATTCTTATATTATGAGGTAAAAATCTTAGAATGTTGTTATGTCCATGTTCAAAATAGTATTTATGCATTACAGAATTGATAACTGCCTCTCTTACTGCATCAAAAGGATATTCATAAACATTCTCTCGCTTTGGACCTCCCATTGAAAATTTATAAGCAACCTTAGCATACAACCTTACAAATTTTATCACTTCTTCAACAATTTCAAATAAAGAACCCATTATTTCTTTTCGGTCTATAATCTCTGTGCCAGCTTCATTCTTAAACAAAGCTACTGTAAAAACCGACCAGGGAATAAATCTTTGTGGTTCTTTAGCAAAAAATAATACTCCAGCATTATTAAAATAAATTTTTCCTTCACTTTTTTTTGCCACCCCCAAGCTAATTAAAATTCTATCAAAATTATTGCTTTTTGTTATATTTGCAAGTTCAAGAAATCTATTAAACCGAGCACTATCAAAATCCTTAGGATAATCAAATTTATCATTAACCATCTCATCAAATCTTACTTTTCCTTCTGATTTGAAAAGTTCCACAATTTCATCTCTTTTTAATTTCTGGGAATTTGTCCCAATTCTTTTATAAAAACCAGATGAACATTCATAAGGTTTATCTTTGCCTTCCTCAACATTAATTATTAATACATCTCCAATTTCTTCTATAAAGATTCTTATACTTGGTTTACAATTATTTGCAATATCCTGTACTTGTGATTTTAATTTGTTCGTTATATTAGCTCCTTTGGCTTTACTATCATCAGAAATGCCAACAAAAATTCTTCCTCCTGAAGCATTAGCAAAAGCAACCATTTCCTTGTCTATACCATTGAGGTTTTCTTTAAATTCTACTTTATAACTCTCTCCTTCTTGCAATATTAATTTAAGCTCATTTTCACCCATTTTCCCTCAAGCCCAGACCTCCTGGCCAGGCAAGGCTTCTTGTTGCAAAAGTGAAACTCTCTTTTGTGGTAACATCTTCAACATTGTAAATCTTAGAGCCATCATCCAATTTATTCTTTTCTATGATCAAGTTAGGATAATATTTTATATATAAACTTGTTTCGCTGTCCCCATAAGTTGATTCGAAATCGATTATGCTTGTAGCAGTCATCAATAAGAAATACATTTTGCTGGTGTATTCTACTTCAAAATTGTCAAAAGTTTGAGAAGTTTCTTTTGTAACAATAAGAGGAGAATCGATGTATACTTTTATTTTGTCTGGAACAATCTCAATGCTAGTTTTGATGCTTCCAGTTTGCGACACTCCATATCCTCTTCTCTCATATTGGGACTTTAATTCCTGCATGGCTGCTTCGACATCTTTTTGAATCAGTTTTTGTATTTCCTGTTCATAGTTATCTTTAATTAAAGGTTGTTGAACTTTACATGGCTTATAATATTCAGAGGTATAACAAAGATATTTTACATGATTATTCTCGTATTTAATAAACCCTTCTGGAACAGAATAGCCTCCTTGTTGAGATAGTGTAATTTTTGCAGTACTTAGTGGATCTTCAAGCCTATTCTGAAGAAAGTTTTGGGGATTAAATTCTCCACTTACTATTGTGTTTATTCTAGGATAAAATAAGTATACTAGAACAATTACTGCGACAATTACTATTGCAATAATAACATAAATCGTAACCTGCCCTCTTTTTTCCATCCTAATTAGAGAAAAAATTTGTTTATAATTGTTTGTATATAAAGTATAAAGGGTTAGCCTTTTTAAGTGCTAATCCTATGTTGTTTTTATTACAGAAACAACATTACTACAAAAAAAGAGCAATAAAGAAAAACCTTTCTATTCAGTGAAACTTATCTGTCAAGAGAATTGAGAAGAATATTTGAAACACATATAGAGAAAACCGATAATTGCCGCACTGCTTAACCGGTTTTCTCTAATGGACAAAACCTATTTTGTTGTGTTATAGACCTTCCCGTTAATCAAGTTACTAAAAAACGGGAAGGGATAGACAGAGCTTCCCTAAAAAAAGTAACACAATTAGTGGGAAGCTCTGTATTATTAAAGGTTTTGTCCATACTCCAAAAGAAATTGAGAAAAAAGAAGTGGAAAAGATTCTTTCTAGGGATTTCATATCATATTGTTGGCCGTATAATCCTGAGCCTGCCGAATATCAGTTATCCCTAAAGTCTTGGTGAAATAAACCTGATAGCATTGTGTTTTCAGCTCTTTAACTTTCGCATAATAGCCTGCCTGATTTTCTATATAATCCCAAAATGGAATCTTATCATCTAAAGAAATGCTCTCACAGAATTCTTTTTGTATTGTCTGGTTCTTTGCAATCATATTGGCAAATGCAAATGCATAGCAAGGAGTAACCTTATATGGTTTTTCAAGACATTTCTGCAATCCCCTAGTATATTTCCCTTGAGAAATTAAAACAAATCCTTCATCCTCAATTTGCAATGAATTTTTGTATTGATAATATTCATATCCCGCAAATGTGCTAACTATTAAAATAATAACTAACAAAATAATAAATATCTTCGAATGTTTCCTCTTTATCCTAATATTCTTCATCCTATTATCATTATTTCAGGTTTTAAAAGACTTATGAATTTAAAATTCTGTAAAAATTCAATTTATCCAAGGAACTCCCTCATCTTTTAATAAAGAATTTATACATCGTGAATGAAAAGCATATTCTTCTATTCTTCCTTTATAGATAACTGACTTGATTATGGACAATTAGGTTGATTAGGTTACTTGGTTTTCCTAATTGTCCATTAGAGATTTAGGGACAAAAAGTAACTCAATTACCCTAAATCTCTATAAGTTATTCTCTTGGTCAGTTGTCCATTAGAGAACTGAGTACTAAATGTCACATAATTAGCTCAGTTCTCTATATTATCGTTAATAAAAAAATTTGGACTGCACCCTTGTTTTAGGACACTAAGTTAGGTTAATACTTTATTTAAACAACCCTTGTTTTTAAAACCTCCCTTTCAAATTCCTCTGGTGGAACATAGCCTATTGATGAATGCAATCTTTTTTTATTGTAAACAATTTCTATAAAATGTTTTATATTTTTTAGAGCCTCTTCAAAGTTTTCATATTCATTAATGTAAACCTCTTCAACTTTTAAAGTCTTATTGAAACTTTCAGCAAAAGCATTATCATAAGGATTTCCACTTCTACTCATGCTTATTTTGATATTTAATTTTTTGAGTTCATTAACATATTCATCTGAAGCATATTGAACTCCCCTATCTGAATGATGAATTAGGTTTGAGAATCCAATCGATTTTCTTTTTGTTAAAGCCATATCCAACGCCTTAAGCACAAGTTGAGTATCTATGTCTATTCCAAGGCTCCAACCAATGCATTTTCTGCTGAACACGTCTTCAATTGCTGCAAGATAAATGAATCCATTGGGCAGCCTTACATAAGTAATATCTACAACCCAAAGTTGATTCAAGCCAGTAACTTTCAGACCTTTAGATAGATTCGGATAAATTCTACAATTATGATCTGAATTGGTTGTTACTGGCTTGAATGCCTTTTTACGACGACAAATTAAATTATCTTCTCTCATAATTCTTGATACATGTTTATGATTTATGCCTATCTTTCTTCTGTGCAATTCTTTCGTTACTCTTCTGTATCCATAAAATGGGAATTCAAGAGCGATGCCTTGGATTTCTTTTCTTAAAGTAGAATCATTTTCTGGTTGCTCTTTTTTCTTCTAACTATAATAACTGTTCTTTCCAATCTGAAAATCTGAACAGGCATTTTTTACAGGAATTTCATTTTTTTCAATCATTTTATATGCCTCCTCTTTTCTTCTTCTGCTTGGAATTCCTGCAAGTTCCTGATAGTTTTTTTTAAAAAGGAATTTTCAGCGTAAAGCTGTCCAACTAATCTTTCATAGTTTGCAACTTCTGCTTCAGCTTTCCATATGTTTCCTTTTCCACTAAAAGCTTTTTCAGGATTCTTACGATACTCCTTTTTCCATTTGGCTATAACGACTGGATGCAGGCTATGTTCTCGGCATACTTCAGCTACATTTCTTCCATTTAACTCGCTCAGAATAGACAATTTAAAGTCTCGTGTAAAACTTCTTCTCTTTTTCATTTTTGGTGA
>Ga0209542_10003228_pt1 | contig 35089 bp, 37 predicted proteins | sample RifCSPhighO2_01_FD_184028 | JGI IMG/M metagenome (GOLD analysis project Ga0209542, IMG submission 184028) | Soil microbial communities from Rifle, Colorado - Rifle CSP2_plank highO2_0.1 (SPAdes) (version 2) | ecosystem: Environmental > Terrestrial > Deep subsurface > Rock core/Sediment ...
AGATGAAGTTAAAAAATATGTAAAGAATCAAGGTTTAAATTCAGATCAATTAACTATTTTTGAATTTACCTCGCCGTAATACCCCACAGCTTGCTGTGGAATGAGCGAAGCGAATAGTGGGATAGGCGAGGTTATATCGTTTTATTGGTTGTGTTTAGTTTTTAATGAATATATACTATATTTATTTGCAGTGTTTTAATCATGTTTTGAGAGCAGTGTTGGTAAAATTATAAAGCGGAATTTGTCTGTTTAGTTAATTCATAAATTCTGATAAATATTTCAGGCTCTATTTTTAATCCTGCTTCAACTAATAGCTTAGCAAGTTCATAACCTTCTTTTTCATATTTTTCTTTAAAATTAATTTTAAATTTCAATATTTTATCAATTAAAGGTTTGCATAATAAACCCTCATTAATAGAGAATACGATATTTTTGCCCTTTTCATTCAAAAATTTTAGTTTTTTTACATCAGCAATACAGTCTCCGTTATTCCATAAGCCATTGTCATAAATAAAGCCATGATTAAACAATTCCAATTTTATTAAATCTTGCAATAATTCTTTTGAATTTTTTATTTCTAGATTATAATTTTTATAAAAGTTTGAAAAATTATATATTTTTTCTTTGGGAAAAGCATAAACTCTGCCTAAATATTTTTTACTTTTTTGTCGAGGGCCATTTGTCGTCCACTTATTCTCGACGATATAAGCATATTTTTTTCCTTTTATTGTTTTGGTTCTTACAAATCCCATAATAATATATATTAGGCACTATGGATTATATATAACTTTTGGTGTGTATCTCCCTTATTTATAGTCAACGAATAATAGCAGATTATATTTGATTAAGGTTAATTATATGCTTTAAATTTCATATTTTGGCAGAGATTTTAACTCTAAATTATTTAATAATCTCACTTTTAGCAATTTAGTAATATATTCATAAACTTTAAGCTAAGATATAATAGTAGAGATTATTTTTCAAAATACATTAGTATTATTATTTAGATTAAATGCTTAAACTCTCACTTTTGACTAATTTTAAAGGTAAAACATAGATAAAACCTATCTTGTGAGTCTTTTTAATGGTATAATTTAGATTGATCTCTATAAGATTCTTCATAATTAGATTTTAGCAGATTTTAGCGCTGATTTTAAGATAAATAACTTTATATTATCAAGTATTATTTAGATATTAAGGTTATTATTTACTATTATACTATAATATGTAAATCTAAATTATCTAAATTGGATTTTAAAATTCATACCCCTACATAGTATAAAATTCACTTTTACTATATTTTGTCTATAATGGTCTTTTTAGGTATTATTTATTCACTCACTTTTGAGTTTAAAAGGCATATTTTTAATTTTTATAGATATTCCTTTAAAACCAAAGGTTACTTTTTGAATTTTTTAATTAATTTCTTTTTTAAAAATCCTATTCTATCTGTAGATTTTATTGATGGTTTATATTGATTATTTAGCGAGTGAAAAATCGAGGTTTGAGAAATTAGACTAAGCGGGGTGGTAACTAGATGTTGCTTAGTTTTGATTGACAGTTTATCTGAAATAATTAAAATTTATTTCTTTTTTTATTATTTTTTAATAAAATTTTATCTAATCTTTGTTATTATTTTAAATTATTAAATTAATTTGTATAATTTTATTCTCATTCCCAGTCCCGTCTTAGTCCCATCTTTCTGGGACTGGGACTATGGCTTAAACCTCTGAATTTGGGGATTTCCGCCACTCTTCAGTCTTAGTCCCATCTTAAGACTGTCCTATGATAGTCCCTTTTTTAGAAATCTTGTTTACATATTTATTTATTTTTTAATAAATTGTGTAAACTTTTTTTAGAAATTAGCTGCAATAATTTCTTATTAAAATGGGGAAAAATTATTTGAAAACTTATACTATTTTTGACAAATGTAACGCATAATGTTTTTCTTTTCCATTCCAAATTAGACTTATAGGGTGCTGTCTTTCAACTTCCCCTAATAGTCTATAAAAAGAACTTTTAGAACAAAGTCCTTGTTCATCTACAACAATTTCTTTTAATTGAAATCCAGATATAGAACCATATTTCTCTATAAGTGATACTATAATATTTTTTACATATTCTTTAGAGTTTTTTGTTACTTTTTCTAGAATTTTATCCCTTAAGTTATTCTTGGGGGTATTGGAAATAGATATTGCTTTTCTTTCAATAGCTTCAATTCTTCCATGAATTTCTTTGATCTTGTGATATAGTGGTTCATCTGTTTTCCCAACTTTTGAAAGTGAGCTTTCAACGTCTTCTAAACGTCTAATTAGTGGTCTGTGGTTATCTAAAATATTCTCAACCTTTTGATTTAGTGTTTTTATACGCGAAGTGAAATAATTATGAGAATAATGCTGTTCTATAATCTGGTTTATTTCAGCAGGAGTTTTAGGCATATATGCTAACTGATTTTCAAGTAATTTTAACCTAATATCATGTTCTTGATGCTTTTGATGGAAAAAATAGACCCATTCAGTTATATGTAAAACTTCCCCTTTAACTTTTTCAAAAGACTGTTTAACATGTTCAATTATTCCAGTATTTTCAGTATTTTCCTTTTTAAAAAATTTCATATTAATTCTCTTTATAATATTTTTGGGGTTTAATGTTTATAAATTTTTTGAATAATGGTTTCCAAATGCTTAAATATTAATAGGTTTTATAAGTCGTTAGGGGGTGTTAATCATTACTGCAATTGATAATGAAAGACAGGCTTCTGTTGTCGCATTAAAGCATCAACTGAAGCGTGCTTTTAATAAAATTAAAGAAGAATTTAATCACCATCTTGAGTCTATTAATGAAAATAGCAATGAGATTCAAGTTAATTATGAATATCTTACAGAGATGGATGCTAATATAGATAAACTTGCCAGCAGACTTGAGCATATTGAAATTTTTCTAAAAAAATTAGATGATTCTTTCAAAATTGCTGAAGATGTGGAAGGATTTACAATAGAACCATTATCAGTGAATGAAAAACGTATATTTACAGTCATATATTCAGCACAAAAAGCGATATCTTATTTAGAGATAGCTAATGCGCTTTCATTGTCAGAATCACTTGTCAGAAGTTATTTGACTAATATAATTAGCAAAGGTATTCCGATTATTAAAAAATATGTCAATGGTAAGCCGGTAATAACTCTTGATGAGGAATTTAAAAAAGTACAGAAAGAACAAAACGTAGTTAAACTTTCACAAAAACAGCTTGACGTTTATTGAGTAAGATTGTAGAAATTTTTGTTAGTATTGAATATTAATATAAGAGATATATTTCATAAATCATAAAATAATTTTTGACATATTAATTACTTTCAAATTAAGTTTATTTGTTGGATATACCAATGATTTTATATATTGTATCGAGTGTAAAACATTTAAGCTCTGATTAAAAAAACATACCAAGAAATTATTCAGTCATTGATTAAATGTTTTAGTTATGTATTCAATTTTTAAGATATAATTTCGGGCGTCATAAAGCTTTTATAGGAAATGTTTTTCAAAACTAAGTATAATGTGTCTAATCCAATTTTTCTCTTATGCGGGGCATTTATTTGAAAAGTTCTCAAAATGTCACACTTATGTCAAAATGTGATAAAAAATGTAACAAAAAACCTAAATATGTAACATTTAAATACTTTCATTACTTTTAATACCTAAAATGGATAAAATATTAGAGATACCTAAGAGTAAAAAAGGACATACCAGAAGTCAATTTCATTTAACTGAAAATCAGATAAAATCTTTAATTGAACATGCTGAAAAATTGCGTGATAAAATTATTATAAAACTTTTTGCTTATTGTGGCTTAAGGCGCTTTGAGATGGCAAAAATAAAACTTAAAGATATTAATTTTGAGACTAAAAAAATTAGAATTATTGGAAAGAAAAAAATTGAAAGATTAGCTACTCTTTTTTCTAATCAGCTTGTTGAAGATCTTAAAATATATATGAAATATATTTTGAATAATTCTCAATCAAAATATCTTTTTCCTGCCGTCTCTAATCTTAATAAAGAAGAGCATATTTCAACTACCGAAATAAATAGGATTGTGGCAAAAATCGGAAAAAGAGCTCAAATTGAGAATCCAATTCCTGAATTAAAAAATATTAACCCTCACATTTTAAGGCATAGTTGTGCGAGAATATTAAAGGATAAAGGACTTAGTCTGGAAGTAGTTCAAAAAGTATTAGGTCATCTTTCATATAAGACAACTATGGACTTGTATGGTACTAAAAGTATAACGGAGATGGATAAGGAATTAAAAGAGAAAGTGGGAGATATATTTGGTTAAATTACTTCAGGGCTTAATACTCGTAGCTTGTTGTGGAATTGGCAAAGCGAATGGTGGGATAGGCGAGGTTATGCAATTTAATAAAAAGGGGTTGCATTTGTAATATTTCAAAATATATCTTGTCTAGAATATAACTCGATAGTTATATTATATTTCTTTTAATCAAAACTAAAAAAATATTATTTTTTGACAAAGCAAAAGTGAGTTTTCACATTAAAATAAGCAATCAACGCTAAAAACTTTTAATTAAATCCTTTCTATACTATAATTTGAATGTATTCACAATTAGGCACTATCAAATCTCATTTTCCACTCATGTGTTTCGTAGGCGGTTTACATTTAAATTATTTAGTGAGTAGAAAATGAGGGTCTGAAAAAACAGGTCGAGTGAAGCGATGACTGGTTGTGTCGGGTTTCGATTGGTAATAATAAAAAAAACAAAAAAGTTTCAACCCAGATAAGTTGGAAGCTTTTTCTTTTGTTCATCTATCATTTTTTGTGAACCTTTCATTAAATCTTTTAATTTGGATTCAAATTTCTCAGCTTGTTTAAGTAAGGGTTTTGTATCAATTTTTAAATTAAGGTATTGATTTAATATTTCTAAAACTTTTGCTGCAGCCCTACTATCTGGTAAGTTACTTGCTGTTTCCGCAAATAAACAACAAAATGGGTATTTGTCATTTTTGATTAAAAGTGCACCAGTAACTCCCATAATTATGCCTTCGTTAAGTGTGTCTACCTTGTAACTTCTGAATTTTTCGCCTTTTGTAGACATACTACAATAATAAAATACTTTAGGGTTAATTTCATCCATTTTATTTGAACCTATACCCTCAAGACTTAGAATTTCTTTAGCAGACATTTGTTTTGCGATATCTAAAACTGCGTCAGCAATTTTCCATTCAATACCTACTGTTGCTGTTATTCCATGTACAATTACAAGGTTATACTTTTTATTATAATGTATGCTTAATGGTTGTACAACTTTACTTTGATGAATTGCAGCAATTGCGGGCATTTCAGAAATCCAAATTTTACCGATTAATTTTGTATCCAAATGGTCAAGTAAAAATTCTGTAGAAATTGTTCCTACTAATCCAAAACCTGGAAAACCTTCGATGATGATTACATTTTTAGGTTTTTCATATAATTCAATTTTCATGATAGTTCACCTCTATTATTTATTTATATAACGTGTTATTTATATCTTTTGATTATTTAGTGTCTAGAACCGGTTCATTGTAATTAGTATGCTCGCATTTGAGGTTCGTTTATTAATTTTAATATTTGTAAATATTGATAATAAATCTAAAGCGCAAAGCCCCTGAATTATAGAAATGATTGCTATTCTTAACAAAAATGTTTATTCTACAAAAAGAGAATTTTGGGAAATATAATTTTATAGAGAATTGTAACTATATTTCAAAGATTAACAACATTTAAATAAGCGGGGTGTTCGAAAATATTATAATGAGCTATATTGAAGATATTCAGAAGATTAACAAACTTGCGAAAGAAATGCTAATCCATGGGATGGCAACAAGTTTAGATGAAGCAGTTTCTAAAGCCCAAAATACGTTAAGAGATAGTGGTTCAATTACAATTGATTTTTCCCATATGAAACAAAAAGTAATGGAACAGAAAGAGAATAAAAAAGAAATTTCAGAAGAAGAATCAATTAAATCCACACCTGACTCTGTTTTGGCACAAGGTCCAGAACAACGAATTACATGGCAGGAAGCAATGACTAAAAATACCCAATACGTTGTCGGACAGTTTAAATCTTACCAAGAATTGTTTGAGAATATAGGTAAAGAAATAATGCTACTCAAAAGAGAAATCCAAGGATTAAAAAATAATCAATCTAGTTTTAGAGTCCCTGAAATAAATAAAGAACAAGTCATCAATATTGAAGATAGACCTGTAACACCAACCATTCAAAGACAATCCTATGCTGAAGAAAAGAAACCTGAATCGCATCCTAGGCAAGGTTCATACACTCCAGGGGACGTTTCAATTGAAAAGTTTTTTTATTACGGCAATAAGTAAAATTAATTTTAATAAATTAAAACTGCAAATTTAAAATTTCTTTATAATTTGTCCAAGTTAATCTTCTTTTATTAACATTATGATTATATGGTTGATCGTATAAAATATGTTTCCATGCAGGTGTTGATTCTACGCCTTCAATTTCAGGTCTATCATCTATCAAATAATCCCCAGTTACAATTGTTTTATCTCCTGTTATAATTATCTTCTTTATCCATCCTTTCCCTATGTGCTTATCAATCCATTCAAATTTTTCAGCTACGCAGTTTTGATAAGCGCCCAGGGGGCTTGTACAAATAAATACTTTGTGACCTAAAGATTCCATTTCTGTTAAAGCTTCAAGGCCCCCTTCAATAGGTTCAAGACTTCTAAAAAAACCCGGTGCTGTAGAAATTGCTTTTATGTCTGATTTATATTATTGAGGATATTGATCAGCTAAATAGAATGTGTCTTTATCCTGGAGATTAACATAAGGCCTATCTGGAAATTTTGCTCTATAAATATCAGTAACTTTTTTATCAAAGTCTGCTAATGCCCTATCCATATCAACTAAGATTATTTTAGTCATAAGTTTAGTTTAATAATTAAGATTTTTATTTATTTCGTTACCAAAAACTATATAACCTCGAAAGTCCCTAATAATTGATATGGGAAAGGTGAAAGCTATATTCTTTGATTTGGATGATACGCTTTATTCATACAAAGCTTCAAACTCTAAAATAATGGCCGAGATTAAAGCTATTGAATATTTCTGCAAAAAACATCCAAAGTTTAAGCTAAGCGATATGTTTGAAGTTTTTACCAGTGTTAAACAAGGAATTAAAAAAAGATTCCCCGATTTACCTGTAAGATGCGACAGGGGTTATTGGATCGTTGAATTTTTGCGGGCTGAACATAATTTTGATAAAAAATTAGCCAATGAAATTTTAAATGAATTTTGGAAAGTTAGCTGTCAAAACATACAAGGATATTACGATGCAAAAATTATACTGCAATATCTTAAAAAGAAAGGATACAAATTAGGCGTGATAACTAATGGCATTAAAAAATGGCAATTGAAAAGAATAGAAGCAACAGGATTTAAAAAATATTTTGATATTATTGCAACTACTTCGGAAGTCGGATATGAAAAACCGCATAAAGAAATATTTGAATTTGCTTTAAAACAAGCAAAAGTTAAACCATTTGAGGCTGTAATGATTGGAGATAACCCTGTGCGAGATATTGCGCCAGCTAACAAGCTGGGGATGACAACAGTTTGGTTGAGAAGAGGCAAAAGGTATTATTTGCCGATAAAAGCAAAAGAAAAAGCGGATTATACGATTAAGAATTTCCTTGAATTGTATAAATTTTTTTAGAGGTGAACTAATATGTCAATATACGGAAATTTAGAATTTTTAAATCTTAAATCTAAACCAAAATCTACTGATGTTGTTGTACAGTATAAAGCAACTCCTGTAAAAGGAGTTCCTTTGAAAAGGTTGTGCGAATATATAGCAGGCGAATCTTCAATTGGTACCTGGACAAAGATTTCTACTATGAATCCAAAGATAGCAAAAACTTTGAAACCTCATATATTCTATGTAAACGAAAAAACTAACCAAATTAAAATTGCATATCCTGAACAATTGTTTGAAACAGGCAACATGCCTGGAATAATGTCTTCTATTGCAGGGAATATATTTGGAATGAAAGAAATTAAAGGGCTAAGATTTGAAGATTTTGCTTTAACAAAAAAGCATGTTAAAGCTTTCCGGGGACCGCAGTTTGGTGTCCAAGGAATTAGAAAAATGACTGGTGTGAAAAAAAGACCATTTGTTGGCACAATTGTAAAACCTAAAGTTGGCTTAACTTCTGCACAGCATGCAAAGGTTGCATACGAATCATGGGCAGGAGGTCTTGATATTGTTAAAGATGACGAAAATTTAACTTCAATGACATTTAACCAGTTTGATAAACGTATGAAATTAACGTTTAGAGCAAGAGATCAATCCGAAAAAGAAACTGGTGAAAAAAAATTATATTTGGCAAATATCACGGCGCCTTATAATGAAATGATTAGGCGAGCTAAAATTGTTAAAAAATTAGGTGGTGAATATATCATGTATGATGTTTTAACTGCAGGATGGTCAGCATTGCATGGAGTAAGAGATTTTTGTCAAGATAATAAGTTAGCTATTCATGGACACAGAGCAATGCATGGAGCGTTAACAAGAAATCATGATATGGGGATTTCAATGTTGGTACTTGCAAAAACTTACCGATTGATTGGTGTAGATACTTTGCATATTGGAACTGCAGGAATTGGTAAAATGCACGGATCTGAAAATGAAGAGTTAATAATTGAACAGGAGATTGAAAGAGAAAGAATTAAAGAAGATATAAGCCAAAATATTCTTGCGCAAGATTGGCACGGACTAAAACCGGTGCTTGCAGTTGCTTCAGGAGGCTTATCACCGTTACAATTGCCCCAAGTAATGAAAGTTATGGGCAATGACATTGTTATGCAGGGTGGGGGAGGAGTACATGGGCACCCGGAAGGAACTATGAAAGGTGCAACAGCGTTTAGGCAAGCTGTAGATGCCGCAATGGAAAATATATCTTTAAGTGAATATGCCAAAACACATAAAGAATTAGCAAAAGCTATTGAAAAGTGGGGGTAATGAATCTTATTTTGGAAATCTTTAATTATTAAATTCCGGGTTAATCCGAAATTATCACTTCGTTTTCGTTGTCGAATTAGTATGCTTTAAATATACTCTAAAAGCAAGAAGGTTCTTGTTAAAATTAAGTAAAGAATGATATACTAATATAGTGTCAACGGTCATTCCGGATGAACGCCTAAATTTCGATATATTTATAAACATTCTAAGAAAATTCTAATCTGTCCCCCCGTAGCTCAACTGGTTAGAGCGCGCGGCTGTAGAAGATTTCGCTTATCGACTTAGCAGAGTGCTTAGTATGAACATAAGTCAGCCGATACCGCGAGGTTGCTGGTTCAAGAAGAAAATCAGAAATTTTCAGTTTCCTAAAATTTTGGTTTTATGAAATTCCGGCCAGGGGGATTTTTTTATTTTGCGGATTCTTTAACGTTAATTTTTACTTTATAAATGTAGAGGATTTTTTAAGCGAAGAACTTGAGCAAAGCGAGCACACTATTGCTCTATTGGCCAATAGTGGTTTCGAGCAGTTTTGATTGTTTTAGTTTGCCATCAAATAGGCTAGGCAATAAAATAACATTGCTATTGTCTTGTTTCGCTATTCATTTTTATGATGATATATTGTTTAATCATTTATATAACAGTTCAAACCGATACTAATTTTTTTGATTAATTTTGGAATGATGTCTTAAAAAATCAAACTAAAAAAATCATAACTTTTATAAATATCAATCGCTCATAATTATTAATTAAACTGGAGAATAAAGTTAAAAAGCGATAGGTTTAAATAGGGAAGCTTATTTTTAAACAATAATGGCAAAAAATCTTTCTATAATCACATATTTCTATTAATCTTGGAAATTTGAGTATAGATAGAAATCCATAATGCCCTGGTAGTGTAGTTCGGTTATCATGAAGCCCTGTCGAGTATATTAATAACACTGAAAGGCTTCGACCCGGGTTCGAATATTAATGTTGGAATATATCAACATTAATAAGAAAGTCCCGGCTAGGGCGTTTAATTTGGGCCGGTAGCTTAGCCTGGAAAGGTAAACCCTTGGGTAATAGAGCACTTGACTTTTAACACAAAATCGGAAATTTTTAAAATTACCGGTAAAGTCGAAAGTAATCAAGGGGTCGCGAGTTCGAAATACTAAATCGGTAACGAAAATCTCGTCCGGCCCATCAAACCTTTACTGGTTTGTGGATATGATATGGATTAAAAGTCCCTATCCATAACCGTAAATTTGGACGCAATTACTGTCCATGAATACCTTCGTCGAGGTTGATAGATAAAAATTGGGAGATATAAACCTCAAAATGGCAATAGAAAAAGAAATGAATATTGATGTTGAAAAACATGTTTTGGTTCCAAAACATAGTTTATTGTCAGATAAAGACAAAGTTGCATTATTTGAAAAATATAATATCCTGGAATTCAATCTTCCTAAAATTCTAATTACTGATGTTGCAATTAAAAAATTAGATCCCAAAATCGGAGATATTATCAAAATAGAGAGAGTTAGCCTTACTGCAGGAAAAAGTCTATATTACAGGGTGGTAATTTAATGAAAGCTAGAAGTGAAATTCTATTAAAAAAGCATTTTGAAACTAACTCACTTGTAGAATCGGATATTGAATCATTTAATGGTCTTGTAGATACAGGTTTACAAGAGATTATAGATGGCAACAAAGAAATTGAACCTACAATTATTCCTCCTGATGTGGAAGAATTTAAAATTAGATTTAATAAAATTTGGGTAGAAATGCCTGATAAAAGCAATGAAGTGAAAGGCCCGGTAATTGTTGAAGCCGACGGTTCTAAACGAAAAATTTTTCCTACGGAAGCAAGATTACGAAAAATTACATATTCAGCGCCTATATACTTAGAAGTTAGCGCGCATATAAATGGGGTGCAACGTGAATCTTTTATTATTGAAATTGGGAATTTACCTATCATGCTAAAGAGCAGATATTGTCATTTGCATGGCATGACCAGAGAAGAACTAATTCTGCGTGGCGAAGATCCTGATGATCCGGGAGGTTATTTTATCATAAATGGGACTGAAAAAGTTATAGTAAACATTGAAGATTTAATCTCTAATAAGGTTATGATTGACAAAGCGCCAACTACTACAGGCGCAAAAATCGCAGCAAAATTATTTTCTGAAAGCGGTTCATTTAAAATTCCGCATATTATTGAAAAATTAAATGATGGAATATTTTATATTTCTTTTACAAGAGTTAGAAGAGTGCCAGTGGTGGTTATATTAAAAGCGCTGGGCTTATTGAAAGACGAAGATATTGTAAAGTTTATTTCAGCTGACAGGACATTTGATGAAGTTTTTATGAATTTGTATGAATTTATAGAGATTAAAACTCAAGAAGATGCAATTGATTATATTGCAAAAAAAGTAGGCATAACCCAAGCAAAAGACATAAGAGTTGAACGTATGAAGGAAATTTTACACAAATATTTCCTGCCTCATTTGGGCATAACTCCTTCAGAAAACGTTGTTAAAGCGTATAACTTATGCAAAATGTTAAAACATTTCATACTTGCTCTTAATGACGAGAGACCTGAAGATGATAAAGACCACTATATGAATAAGCGCATTAAATGTTCAGGAGACTTGCTTGCAGACGTTATCAGAGTTAATATCAAAGTTTTAATTAGCGACTTATTATATAATTTTCAAAGAATTGTCAAACGGGGAAAATTCCCTTCTATTAGAGTAATTATCAGGGAAAAATTATTAACCGGCAGAATTTATTCCGCAATGGCAACAGGCAATTGGGTTGGGGGGAGAAAAGGCGTAAGCCAAAGAATTGAAAGAGTTAATTTTTTACAGACAATGTCTTTGCTGCAAAGAATAATTAGTCCGTTGTCTGCTTCACAAGAAAATTTTGAAGCAAGAGCATTGCATCCTACACATTTTGGAAAACTTTGTCCAGTTGAAACACCCGAGGGTACAAATATTGGCTTAAGAAAAAATATGGCATTATTTTGCAAGATTTCAGAAGGAGAAGAAGATAACAAAGTGCTTGCAACTATCAAACATTTAAATTTAAGGTTGCCAGGCGTTAAAGAGGAATTAAGCGAGGAGTAAAAATGATTACTGAAGTATACTTAAACTATAAATACATTGGAGATACAAATACCCCTGAAGAATTTGCAGAAAATATAATTTCTGAAAGAAGAAAAGGCAACATATCAAAAGAAACTAATGTTTGTTATGAAAAAGAAACTAATAGGATATTAATTGATTCCTCAAAGGGCAGGGCAAGAAGGCCTTTGATAATTGTTAAAGACGGTAAAAGCTTAATTACTGATAACCATGTAAAACAATTAGAAAAAGGAGAATTAAACTGGAATGATCTTATTGAACAGGGGCTTATTGAATATTTAGATGCTCTCGAAGAAGAGAACACTTTAATTGCTATCCGTGATGAGGAATTAACACCTGAATATACTCATTTAGAGATAGCTCCAATTGCAATGTTGGGTTTATGCGCATCACTTGTGCCTTACTCTAATTTTGGACCTGGTATGAGAAACCTGATGGGTGCAAAAAACCAAAAACATGCTTTAGGTTTCTATGCTGCAAATTATCCATTAAGAATTGATACTGATGTTAATTTGTTGCATTATCCGCAAATCCCTATTGTAAAGTCAATCACGCATGATTTATATCATGATGAAAAACATCCTGCCGGACAAAATTTAGTTGTTGCTGTTATGAGTTATGGCGGATATAATATGGAAGATGCAATAATCATAAATAAAGGTTCAGTGGATAGGGGTCTTGCAAGGAGTACATATTTCTACCCAGCAGTTGCTGAAGAATTAAGATATGCCGGGGGTCTTGTTGATGAGGTATCTATCCCTAACAAAGAAGTAAAAGGATATAGGTCAGAACAAGATTATCGATTGCTTGAAGATGATGGTATAATCAGTCCGGAAGCTCATGTCAAAGAAGGGGATGTTGTTATTGGAAGAACAAGTCCTCCAAGATTCTTGAGCAGCATGGATGAATATAATTTAACTTCTAACACTAGAAGAGAAAGCTCAATCAGCATTAAGCACGGTGAAAAAGGTACAGTTGACTTTATATTACTGACAGAAAACGGAGAGGGCAATAAATTAATCCAGGTAAGAATCAGGGATCAAAGAATTCCCGAGATAGGGGATAAATTTATTACAAGAGGGGGCCAGAAAGGGGTTATTGGTATTATTAAACCTCAAGCGGATATGCCTTACTCATTATCCGGGATCATACCTGATTTAATATTTTCACCGTACGGTATTCCGTCAAGGATGACTATTTCACACTTAATTGAATTAATTGGCGGCAAGGTTGGGGCAATGGCCGGCAGACAAGTAGACGGCACTACATTTGATTCAGAAGATGAAAAAGATTTAAGAAAGCTCTTGGCCAAGATGGGTTTAAGAGACAACGGTATGGAAACAATGTACGATGGCCAAACTGGTGAAATGATTCCTGCAAGAATTTATGTAGGAAATCTGTATTATCAAAAAATTAAATTAATGGTTGCAAATAGAATCCAGTCAAGAGCGCGCGGTCCTGTGCAATTATTAACAAGACAGCCGACGGAAGGAAGAGATAAAGAGGGAGGCCTAAGATTTGGTGAGATGGAAAAAGACTGTTTGATTGCGCATGGGGCATCATTATTGCTAAAAGAAAGATTTGATGCAGATAAAACAATTGTTCCATTATGTGAAAACTGCGGAATGATCGCAATTCATGATCAATATAAAAACAAATCTTATTGTACTGTCTGCGGGGATAATGTAGAGATCACTAATATTGAAATATCTTACGCATTTAAATTATTATTAGATGAATTAAAAAGTATTGGATTTTATCCAAAACTGCAATTAAGAAACAAATATTAAATGGAGAATTAAAATGGAAAGCCTATATGTGAATAAAGAAGTAAACTCTATCGTGTTTGGTATATTTTCACCAATTCTAATAAAAAAAATGGCTTCATCTAAAATAGTAACCCCTGAATTGTATGACAAGGAAGGCTACCCTGTAGATGGGGGGTTAATGGATATTAGGATGGGTGTTATTGATCCGGGGTTAAAATGTAAAACCTGCGGTTCAAAACTTAAAGAATGTATTGGGCATTTTGGGTATATGGAACTTGCTAGGCCCATTATTCATATCAAATTTTCAACATTGGTTTATGATTTATTAAGGGCAACGTGCGCTGATTGTGGAAGGATTTTATTGTCTCAAGATAAGTATGAAAAAACACTTGCAAAATTAAAAAAGTTATACGCCGACGGAGAACTTGAAACCTATAGGAAACTTGCGAAATCAATAACAACCGGTTTAAAAACGGTTTCAAAATGTTCTTTTTGCGGGGCTAAACAGCCTAAAATAACACTTGATAAACCAACTACTTTTTTAGAAAATGATAAAAGAATATCCCCTATCGAAGTTAGATCAAGACTGGAAAAGATTCAGGACGAGGATTGTGAAATTTTAGGAATACATCCCAAATTTATGAGACCTGAATGGGCAGTATTAACTGTTTTATCTATTCCTCCTGTAACAATGAGGCCGTCAATTACACTTGAATCAGGTGAAAGGTCTGAAGATGATTTAACACACAAATTGTCAGATATTGTAAGAATTAATCAAAGGTTATTTGAAAATATAAATGCGGGTGCTCCGGAAATAATTATTGAAGATTTATGGGACCTTTTACAGTATCATATCACTACATTTTTTGATAACGGAGTTGCGCAATTACCTCCTGCAAGACACAGATCCGGTCAGCCTTTAAAAACGTTAACTGCAAGAGTTAAAAGTAAAGAAGGAAGAATCAGACATAACCTGGCTGGTAAAAGAACTAATTTTTCTGCAAGGTCAGTAATTAGCCCTGATCCTATGTTAAAATTAGATGAAGTTGGAATACCTAAAGAAATAGCGATGAAAATAACTGTACCGGAAAGAGTTACTGACTGGAATAAGGAATATCTAAAAACATTTGTTGAAAGAGGCCCTAAAGTTTATCCTGGCGCGAATTATTTAGTCAGGCCTGATGGAAAAAAGAAAAGAATTACCGAAGAAACAAAACAAGCATTATTAGAAGAGTTAGAAAACGGATATCAGGTGGAAAGGCATATTCTTGATGGGGACATTGCCTTATTTAACAGGCAGCCTTCATTGCACAGAATGTCAGTAATGGCGCATAAGACTAGAATCCTGCCTAACCAAACTTTCAGAATTAACCCCGCAGTTTGCGCTCCTTATGGTGCAGACTTTGACGGTGATGAAATGAACTTGCATGTTCCACAAACAGAAGAAGCAAGAGCCGAAGCTGAAATATTAATGCTTGTGCAAACTCAATTAATCAGTCCAAGACATGGATTATCGATTGTTAAGTGTATTCAAGATGCAGTATCAGGAAATTATTTAATAACTAGGTCTGAAACGATCCCATTTAATAAAGCGATTGACTTATTATATATTACCGGCATAAATGATTTTAGCAAATTGCCGAAGAAAAAAACCGTAACTGGCGCAGAATTAGCCAGTGTATTATTGCCGGATGATTTTAATTTCACATTTAAAACTAAAGAAGGCACTGATTTAATCATCAAAAAAGGCGCAATTGAAAAAGGATTTTTAGACGCTAACTCTATCGGAGGAGACGGGGCAGGCATGATGTTAAGGGAGCTGCATAAGAGATACGGTCAAGAAGTTACTGTTGACATTTTGGGAAAATTATTAAAATTAGGTATATTTGCACAAAAACAAATTGGAATTACAACAGGAATTTCCGATGTTGATTTACCTAAAGAAGCTATTCAAAAGATTAAAAATTATATCAGCAAAGGGTATGAAGAAGCAGGAGAAAAGATTGATGCATACAAAAAAGGTGAACTGCATGCTTATCCGGGCAGAACAATTCAAGAGACAGTGGAATTACAAATTCTTGAAACATTAAATGTCGCCAGAAACGAAGCTGGAAAAGTTGTAGAAAATTATGCGAACCAAAAAACGGGCATTGGAATTATGGCAAATTCAGGCGCAAGAGGTAAAGCTATTCACTTAGCTCAAATGGCTGCATGTGTAGGTCAGCAAGCTATCAGGGGCAAAAGAATTATGACGGGTTATAGTGAGCGCACGCTGCCTTTATTTAAAAAAGGAGATTTAAATCCAGATGCGCATGGTTTTATTAAACATGGGTTCAATGAAGGAGCAAGTCCTGCGGAATTTTTCTTTATTGCTATGGCGGGCAGAGAAGGTTTAATGGATACTGCTTTAAGAACTCCAAAATCAGGTTATCTATATAGAAGATTATCCAATGCTTTGCAAGATTTAAAAGTAGAATATGATAATACTGTAAGAGATTCATCTGGTAAAATAGTGCAGTTTGAATACGGGGAAGACGGAATAGACGTTTCAAAATCTGAAAATGGGATTATCAATGTTAAAAAAGCGATAGATTACGTTTAGGAGGAAAAAAATGCCTAAAATTATATTACCACACAAACTAACTGAAGAGATTAAAAATTTTGGCAACGGCTTAAGTGAAAAAAGATTTGAAAAATTAAAAGAGTTAATTGAAAACGATTATTTTAATGCTCAAGTCCAACCGGGAGAAGCAGTGGGTTTAGTTGCTGCAGAATCTATCGGTGAACAGGGTACGCAAATGACACTTAACACCAAATTATTAGCGGGTGTAGCTGAGATGAATGTTACAACTGGTCTGCCCCGGATTATTGAGATTTTAGACGGGAGACAAACATTAAAAACTCCCTTGATGGAAATATATCTAAAAAAGCCTTATTCTGGAGGAAAAGGTATTAAGGAATTAGCTTTAAGAATTAAAGAAACAATGTTCAACGAACTTGTTAAAGAGTTCATTATTAATGTGGGAGAACTTTCAATTGACGCCGAATTAAACTCTAACAGGTTAAATGTATTAGGATTAACTTCTGAAAAAATTCAAAAGATAATATCTAAAGCGGTAAAAAGCTGCACAATTAAAGTTAAGGGAGAAACGTTAATTTTCAAAGTTAAATCGAAAGAAGAAAACTTAAACGATGTGTATAAATTAAAAGAAAAATTAAAAAAGATTTATATCTGCGGTATTAAAAAGATTCGGCAGGTATTACCTATGAAAAAAGGAGAAGAATATATTATTGTAACCGGGGGCACAAATTTAAAAGAAATATTAACATTTCAAGAAGTTGATGAGAATAGGACTTATAGCAATGATCTTTATGAAGTGCAAGAAGTTTTAGGAATTGAGGCTACAAGAGCAATTATTTTAGACGAAATTTTTAAAGTTTATCAGGGACAAGGCATTAATGTTAACGTAAGGCATATTATGTTAATTGCTGATACGATGTGCCTTAATGGTCGAATTAAAGGCATTACAAGATATGGTGTTATTAGTGAAAAGTCTTCAGTGCTTGCGCGGGCATCTTTTGAAACGCCAGATAAACACATATTAAATGCTTCAATGATAGGCGAAGTTGATCAGTTAAATTCAGTTATTGAGAATGTTATGCTTAACCAACCAGTCCCAATTGGCACTGGATTGCCAAAGTTAATAACAAAAACTAAATAGGTGTCACAAATGGCAGTTAAAAATAAAACAAATGATGAAATTTCAAAAATTAAAAAAGCTTTAGAAGAGAAAAGACTTATAATTGGCACAGAAAGAGTATTAAAATCGTTAAAATTATCGCGCCTTGTTGAAGTGTTTATTACATCAAATAGCATTCCTGAAGTTAAAGATCAAATTAATCATTTTGCAAATCTTCAAAAAGTGACAGTGACAAGTCTTAGCATGGATAATGAAGAGTTAGGGGTTATATGTAAAAAACCTTTTTCTGTTAACGTAGTCGGAATAAGTGCATAATGATTAAGATTAAATATGATATGAATCTTATGAAGTATATTTCTTTGTTTGAATCAATCACAAGAACAAATGTAGATGATGCGTTTCAACAAGATGAAATTGTTTATTTTATCGTTAAAGAGGGCATGGCTGGAAAAGCCATAGGCAAGAAAGGCATTAATTATAAAAAGATAGAAGGCATTCTTAAAAAGAAAGTTCGAATTATAGAAAATAGCAAAGATTTGTCCAAATTTATAGAAAATATTATTTATCCGTTAAAATTGGCAAATATTGAGATAGAACCTACAATTATCAAATTAACTGCCGTTGATACTAAAACAAGAGGAATATTGATTGGAAGGGGCGGTATCAATTTAAGAAGCACAGAAACTATTGTTAAACGTTATTTTAACGATTTAGTAGAGATTAAAGTTATCTAGTTAAGATAGAAATCTCTTTTGCATATTGTGATATCTGATACATGGCTTGATTTTTTAGAAAATCAAAACTTTTAGGGATAGGCTTCTTTAATAATTTTTTCGTTGTTTTCCATCACTTTCCTTATGGGCGCTGTTAATATCGCAATTTCCCTTGCTAAAGCAGTTTTGAGGTCCATTGGATGTAATTTTTGTTCTTTAAAATCGTCCTCAAGCTTTTCATATTGTGAATATTCTAAATTGCCTCCAAATTTTGCAGGGCGTTCAATCACAAATGTATCATCGGTATCTTTCTTTAAAACAAAGATTACATGCTTCACAAATGAGAGCAATCCATTATCCCTTATATCTCCTGCGACACACTGCGCCTTATTTAATTTCTTTTTTATAGTTTCAGCATCATCAAGTAAATCAATCTTTGAACTTGCAACAGATGAACTCATCTTATCTCCTTGCAATCCCGGAATCATCGGAGTCATTATTTCAATCCGGGGTTTATATCCCAATTTAGGCAAAATTTCACGGGCATACATAAATATTTTTCGTTGGTCTACGCCCCCATATTGCGCATCAACTTTTAAATATTCTTCATCCAGCGCCTGCATAATTGGATAAATTAAGCCGCCAATTTTTTGATTTTCGCTTTGCCTTACAACTTCAGAAGCGGCTTTATTTAGATCATGCAATGAGGACATTGAAGCAAGCCTATACATATCGAAAGTATATTTCGGATCTAATTGAAAATCACTGCCTTTAACAAAAGTAAGTTTAGAAGTATCAGCTCCGGCCGCTTCCAACAACGCTTTAATTATAATTGAATAATATTTAAATCTGGAATTAAGTTGTTCAAAAGTAGATTTTTGATTATTTAACATTGCATGGATGTCTGCAAGCAACATAGTCACATGACAGCCAGCTTTAAGAAAATCTTTCATCTTCATTGCAGGAACAAAATATCCTATGTGCGGCCTTCCTGAAATTTCCGTGCCTAAATAAATAGAAATGTCTCTTTTTTTAAGAATTTCTTTTAATTCCTGATCTCCAATTATTTCCTGCGTATTACGCGTTATTAATTCAAATTTTTCTTTAGGATTCATATAATATTAAGATATTATAGTTATTTAAATATTTATCGACTTGTCGGCGCTGTCCGGAGTCGTTCCATTGTTAATTAGTAGGCGCATATTTAATTTAATGAACAAGAAAATTATTGCAGAGATTAAGTGGATTTTTAAAATACTAATATATAAACAACGGACTTTATGGACAACGCCAACTTATCAACAAATGCTTCTGCAAAATCTAAAAGTATATAAAGAGAAGAAATCTTATATTTGATAGGGTGATAGGTTTTGAATCAAGAACTAGAATACTATTTGTCAACACTTTCTGATATATTTGAGGAAGAAAACAGTTCTCCATTTTTAAAATCTAAATATGTTGCATCCTGATAATGCACTTATGTGTCGCCGACGCTGTTAAAGATCTTAAAAACGGCAGATTTATATATTTCTAACACCATAAAATAGATAGTGGGGGTATATAGTTTAGGGTAATGCATTGGTCTGATAGGGATGATGCATTAATGATTGGGGTCATAAAATACAAACTAAAAAATTAGTTTGATATTTAAAAAATCATGTTTAAACTAGGAGCATATCAATTTGTTTCCCATTATAACAAGTATCAAATTTTGTTATAATTGATTAATAATCAGCAAGAACAAAATGTGTGGAAATAAAATTCCACGCACTGGCTAAATGCCATTTGTCTTTGCTTCAATTTCACGAGAGAAACTGAAAGATTATTAACCACACGTTTAATTTTGTGTCAAGTAAATTTTGTTTCATGCATTTCGGTTTCTCTTTCAATAATCAATTAAGAGGTGTTCGAATTGGGAATTAATCTAATTGATGGAGTCAGAAGAAGGGAGAGTTGCTTTTATTTTAGACAAGATACTGTAAAGGGCGTATACAAAACAACGGTATGTGAAAAAAAAGATTTTAAAAAACCATCACTCTTCAAATGTTGTTCATGCCAGATGTATACTCCATATCTGTCCATCTCAGAACTGGCTAAAAGAGAAAAAGAACGATACGGCTATTTTTTGAAAAAACCCCGCGTTAAAAATTGTCAAATCTATGATAAAACAATAAAAATCAATAATTTCATAATTAATAAACCAAAGACAAATTGCAACACTTTGTTTAATTTTGTTAATTACACTCCAAAAAATGATGTTAATGATATTAAAATTACAAAAAAATTAGTTCAAAAAAAATTATGTTAAGGGGGGAAAATGTACAAAATTATAATATTATCCATATCAAGTGTAATTTTATTGTTTTTATTAACGGCAGTTTTAATAAAAATATATAGGCCCGGAATGGCAACATCCGCAATCTCGGTTAAGTCAAGAGAAAATAAATGCGTGGTGCGTGTTGAAAAAATAAGGAGATAATTTATATAATATATGTCATTAAAAAAACGAGGTCATGAAAAATGGATGTAGGTCAAACTAACATAAAAATTATAGGCGCAGGCGGCGCGGGAAATAATATGGTTACTTGGTTGTATAATAAAGGCATTGAAGGTGCTGAAATTATTGCCTGTAATACTGATAAACAACATTTAGATGTAAGCAGCGCGCATAAGAAATTTTTAATCGGTCGGGAAACGACTAGAGGTTTAGGATGCGGCGGGTTCCCTGAAAAAGGGGCACAGTCTGCCAAAGAAAGTTTAACACAGATTAAAGAAGCTTTAGTTGGTTCAGATATGGTTTTTATATGCGCTGGAATGGGTGGAGGAACAGGCACAGGCTCTGCGCCGATAATTGCCCAATTATCTAAAGAGACCGGGGCAATTGTAATTGGCACAGTTACAATGCCTTTCAAGATTGAAAAGGCAAGAGTTGATAAAGCTGAATTTGGATTGCAACAATTAAGACAAAATTCGGATACTGTGATTGTAATAGATAATAATAGGTTAGTTCAACTTGCAGGAAACTTGCCAATACAGCAGGCTTTTGCTGTTGCAAACGAATTAATTGCTACTATGATTAAAGGCATTGTTGAAACAATTGCAATTCCATCATTAGTTAATTTAGATTATGCAGATGTTAAAGCTATCATGACAAACGGGGGTGTTGCTGCAATCGGGGTTGGTTCTTCAGATACTAATAATAGAGTAAAAGAAGCTGTTGAAGGCGCGTTAAGCAACTCGTTACTGGATATTAGTTATGAAGGTGCAACTGGAGCATTAATACACGTAATTGGCGGACCGGATATGACGCTTGAAGAAATTAACAAAATTGGAGAAAAAATAACTTCAGCATTAGACGATGATGCAAATGTTATCTGGGGAGCAAGAATTGAAGAGAACATGAAAGGTAAATTAACTGTGATGACAATTATTACAGGCGTGCATTCGCCATGGATACTTGGTAAAATTGACCCGAAACGGTCCAATAATGAAACACAAAGACTTTCAAAAGAATTAGGAATAGAGCTATTATACTAAAAAATCGGTTTTAAAATCCAACTTCCATCCCTTGCTCTCGCAATCGCCTCCCCACTATTTTATGAAAGAGGGAGCAAGGGCTTTTTATTTAAAAAATAATATAATCTGGTAAATAGGTATATTTTATTTTAGAAAATCCGTTTTGGAAAACGGGGTAATTCTTCCTCATTTATTGTTGAGGATAGCCACTTTTCTGGATTTTATTTTCATTAGATGAACAAGAGGGTTCTTGCATATTTTAAGTTTAGTTTTAAATACTAATATACAGACAATAGACTTTCTGGACAAGACCAAACAACCCTAAAGTTTATATATTTTGATTTCTTAAAATAAACAATGCAGACTGAAATAAAAAAAGAAGTATTAGTCATTCTTGAAAAAGTTGTAGATATTCTTAGGAAAAAAGATATTAGGGATATCATTGAACTTAAACATTTAAGCGATGCAACAATTGGAAATGCTTCTATTTTTCAGGATCAGGATTCTATTTCTATAGGGGTCTTGGTATATTCATTTGCCAAAGTATTGGAAAGAGGGTTTCAGAATGAAAAATTATACGATAAGGTGTTTAAGCTCGTTGAACGCGCCAAAGATTCGTTAATGAAGAATGATATTGATAATTATAGAATCTGTATAAAAGATATTTTTACAATAATTAAACAAATGGATTCAAGATTGAAAATGTTCATTGAACAAGTATTAGATAAGGCCAAGATACAGAAAGGTTCAAGAATATTTGCGCAAGGAATTTCTTTAGCAAGAGTTGCTGACATGTTAAATATAAGCCGGTGGGAACTTATGAATTATGTAGGTAAAACCAAAATTGCTGACACTGAATACGAAGGAATACCGGTGAAAGAAAGGATAAAATTGGTGAGGGATTTGTTCCAATGAAAATTTTGGTGTTTGATGCAGGACCAATTATCTCTCTTGCGACAAATAGTATGTTGTGGGTATTAAAAATTTTAAAAAAAAGGTTTGATGGAGAATTTTATATCCCTGAATCCATCAAATATGAATTAATTGATCGGCCCATTGAAGGTAAAAAGTTTAAATTTGAGGCATTGCACACTTTAACATATTTAAGGAATAGAACATTAAAAGTTTATAAAAAACATGTAAGAGAAGATACTAACAAGCTTGCAGAATTGATCAATAGCATATTTCGCGCCAGAGGACAATATTTGGCAATTGTTCAGCTCGGTGAAGTTGAAACTATCGCAGTTGCGCTTCAGATTAAAGCTGATGCGGTTGTTATTGATGAACGCACAATGCGGCTTGTAATTGAGTCCCCTTTAGTTCTCCAAAAGATATTGCAAAAAAAAATGAGAACAAATATTGAAATAAACTATAAGAGTTTAACTCAATTTAATCGTTTGGTAAAAAGTTTAAAAGTTATCAGGTCTGTTGATATAGCTACAAGAGCATTTGAATTAGGATTATTTAAAAATTATATTCCACATGATATGACTGCGCCAAAAAAAGAATTATTAACTGCAATACTTTGGGCGCTTAAACTGGGCGGTTGCAGCATATCCCAAGAGGAGATTGATGATATTGTAAGCATTGAAAGTTTATAGAACACATTTTTTAAATTAAATAACATATCTCCTAAATAAATCCAGCTAAAGCTGGGGGTTTCTCACGCAAACCATTTAACTTAAACTTTTCTCCGAAGGACTGTGGACCTGTGTTAAATAGAAAAAGCGAAGCGTAATATCAAGAATAAGAATAAATGGCAAAAAAACTTAAAACTGTAATATTGATAAAGATTTATTTTTATTTTATTTAGTGATAATAGAATGTTTGCACTTAAAGAAGAATATATTGTTAAACAAAAAAAACTAAAATTAATAAATATTCGTATATATCCCAATAGATTTATTTTTAGACCGCCATATCAAAGACATTAGGGGGTTTGGAGCAATGAGCTGAAATTACAGTTATTGGAGAGTATATGTAGGCAATATTATATTTCAAAAATAGTTTTAAGAAGAATAAGGTTAACTGAAAGCTAAATCAAACTTGAAGTGATTGACGGACAACAAAGACTGTCTACTATTTTAGAGTTTTCTTACTGCCGAAAATCAGATAGGTGCAGTAGTTTTTTATTATAAACCGTATTATAGATTACTGCGAAGCAGACAAAACATTAGAGTCAGTGGCGGAAAATTTTGTAATTATTGTTTATAGAACACCCTCGTGAATTAATTGATTATAAAATGATATATTGACTATTTCTTCTTCTATATCAACAACATATCTAATTATGTCTTCTAAGTAATTTTGAATGGTTTTGTCTTTTAATTTTGAAATATAATTATTTATTATTCTTAGATTATCAAAATCTATTTTTTCAAAAATTTTGGGAGGACTACCCATGATATGTGTTATACTTCTGTCAAGTTCAGTTTTAACAAAATTTAATATTTCCTTTTTATTTTCAAACTTAACTTTAGTTTTATGCAAATATTCTGAAAGATGGTTAATACTGTCTCCTATGTTCTCTAATCTTTTACTTATCAAAAAATAATCTGGGATTAAAGACACGTTCTTTATTTTAGATGAATATAAAATATTTGTATTTACTAGTGATAGTAAAACAATTTTTGCTATTAGGTGATATAATCTGTCAATTTCATTCTCATTTATTTTTATTTCATTAATGTTTAATTGTTCTAGGATATTTGAAATAGATGATTCAATAATTAAATTTATTCTGTATAATACTTGAAAGACGTCCACTTTTGATTTATCTAATAATACCTTTATTATAATTTTTTGTTTATCTTCATAGGTTATTTCAGTACCGCTCATATGGGTTATTGTTTTTCTAATTCTTGTTTTGACATCTTTTGTTAATTTCTTTTTAGAAAATAAGCTTATATTTTCAATTCCTAAATAATATACCCCAAATAGTACCTGGTCAATATTAGAAGCATATTTATCAATATCCAAGGAAATGTCATTTAGTTTTTTTTCTTCAATTGTATGTGGAGATATAACTAAAGTTCTATTATTTTTTTCATAGATGGAAATTTCATTTTTTTCTTTTAAATTATTTTTCCTAATCCATTCTTTTGGTAATGATACTGAGTAGGTTGTTCCAGCAATTAATTGTATTTTTCTTCTGTGCATATTATCCTCTAAAGATAACAACTATATAAAATTTTCTATTACTATATAGTTTATGTAGCATAACTATATAATCCCCCCTTACAATATAGTTTATGTGATAAAAATGTGCGAGAAAGAAGAGGAAATTAAATGGGTAGATTTCAACAATAGAGCGGAAGAATTTAAAGAAAAATAATAGAGGTGAAAAAATGAGATATATTTATTTAATGGTTATATTATTTTTGGTTGTTGTAGCTGTTGGGTGCACTAACCAAAGCAGGATTACTGGAGAGATTGTAAAAAATATAGAAGATATAGAAATAAAGGGGTCTGATACATTATTACAGTTAGTTTCTAATTTAGCTGAAGCTTACACGGAAGTTAAACCTACTGCAAGAATATCTGTTACAGGTGGTGGTTCAGGAGGAGGTATCGCCGCATTAATCAATGATGAAATTGATATTGCTGTTGCTTCAAGATCCATTAAAGAAAAGGAATTAAAACAAGCTGAGGAAAGAGGAATAAAGCCTTGGGAATTTATAATTGCGAGAGACATGTTATCAGTTATTGTAAATGAAGATAATCCTATATTGAAATTAACTATAGAACAAGTAAGTAGAATTTACAAAGGTGAAATTACCAATTGGAAAGAGGTGGGTGGAAAAGACCAAAAAATTACACTTTATGGGAGACAAAGTACTTCTGGTACATATGTTTTCTTTATGGAAGAGATTGTAAAAGGAGATTACTCGGCAAAAATGAGGAATATGGAAGGAAATCAAGCAATTTTAGATGCAGTTAAACAAGACCAAACTGGCGTTGGTTATGTGGGTATTGGTTATATTGTAGATGAAAAAGGTAATCAAGTTAGTGGCATAAAAATAATTAAAATTGCAAAAGATGAAGGTTCCATATATGTTTCGCCATTAGAAGAATCAACGCATTCAGAATATCCGGCATCTAGGCCTTTGTTCCAATACTTATCAAAAAAACTAACAAAAGATTCTGCGATTTACAATTTTTTAATGTTTGAGTTAAGTAATGAAGGACAAAAAATTGTAAAAAAATCAGGGTTTGTTCCAATAATAGCAGAAGATAGGGAGCATAATAATGAATTGTTTGACTAAATTTAGAATGATCATTACATCTAATCATAGAAATATTAAAGAGAAGTTTATTGAGTTATTTTTTTCAGCAACTGGTATAATTGCTTTATTAATTTTGATTGGAATATTTGCTTTTCTTTTTATTACTGGAATACAAACCTTTACAGAAATATCCCTCACTGAGTTTTTGTTAGGTAATGAATGGAATCCTGCGGCATATGGTGAACCAAAATGGGGTATTTTAAGCTTGGTGATTGGAACTTTAATAGTAACATTTGGTTCTTTGGTCATAGCAATACCCTTAGGAATAGCTAGTGCTGTTTATTTATCAGAAATAGCCAGACCAAAAATAAGAGAAATAATAAAGCCCGCCATAGAAATGATTGCAGGTATTCCATCAGTAGTGTTAGGATTGATAGGAATATTGTTTCTTTCACCATTAGTTGCCTTGATTTTTGGATTAAGTAGCGGACTTAATGCTTTTACTTCTTCCATCATAGTTGGTATAATGGTCCTACCTACAATAATCAGTATTTCAGAAGATGTCTTAACTTCATTACCTAATGAATTTAGAGAAGCTAGTTTGGCTTTAGGAGCAACTAAATGGCAAATGATAAGAATGACTTTGCTTCCCGCAGCTTTATCGGGCATTGTTGCGGCTATAATGTTGGGAATAGGCCGAGCAATTGGTGAAACAATGGCAATTTTGATGGTAGCAGGAAATTCAATAGCAATGCCGGTTTCTTTTTTTGATCCTGTAAGACCCATGACTGCGAACATTGCAATAGAAATAAAAGAAGTTGTAAAAGGGAGTTTACATTATGAAGCTCTTTTTGCCATTGGATTAGTATTATTTGTTATGACTTTTGTTGTAAATTTAATTTCTGACGTCATTATTGAAAAACAGGTGAGGGGATATAAATGGTAAATGAACATGTAAGGCAAAATATCTATTTTATATCTTTTAGGATAGCTACATTTCTGTCGGTAGTGTTTTTATTATTTATTTTACTATATACTCTTAAAGAAGGCATTGGTGTTATAGATATAAAATTCCTTACAAGTATGTGGTTTCACAGGAATATTACACGGGGTGGAATTTTTCCAGCTATTATAGGGACTATTTTTCTTGCAATAGGTGTTTCCATCATCTCAATACCTATTGGCATTTGTACTGCCATTTACCTAAATGAATACGCAAAAGAAAATCTACTTACAAGGACAATTAAATTAGCAATAAGAAATCTTGCTGGTGTGCCCTCAATAGTGTATGGAATATTTGGTTTATCATTTTTTGTCTTGTTCTTAAAACTAGGAGGTTCATTGATTTCCGCCTCTTTGACTCTTGGATGTATGACTTTACCTTGGATAATCACTACAAGTGAAGAAGCATTAAAATCTGTTCCACTTTCATTTAGAGAAGGAAGTTATGCATTAGGAGCCACAAAATGGCAAACTGTAAGAAAAAATGTTTTACCATACTCCTTTAGTGGAATGCTAACTGGCTCAATATTGGGGATATCTAGAGCTATGGGTGAAACTGCACCAATTATTATGGTTGGGGCTACATTTTTCATGGGATATCTTCCTACTTCTCCATTTGATAAATTTATGGCATTGCCATATCATTTATTTATTTTAGCAACTCAGCACTCTAGCCCTAATGCAAGAGAATATGCTTTAGGGACTGCTTTAGTATTAGTTGCTTTAATCTTTATGCTCAATTTAGGTGTATTTGTATTGCGATATAAATTAAGGAAGAAGAAGGAGTGGTAAAATGACTGCAGAGAATACACAAATAGAATTTAAAAATACTAATTTCTGGTATAATAGTAAACAAATTCTATTTGATATTAGCTTAAAAATATATTCAAATAAAATTACAGCGTTAATTGGTCCTTCAGGATGTGGAAAATCTACTTTACTTAGATGTATCAACAGAATGAATGATTTAATTCCCATCTCAAAAATTGATGGCAAGATATTCTACAACAATGAGAACATTTATGAAAAAAATATAGACGTTATCGAATTAAGGAAAAAAATTGGAATGGTATTTCAAAAACCAAATCCTTTTCCAATGTCCATATTTGATAATGTTGCATATGGTTTAAGAGTACAAAATATAAATGATAAAACTAAAATAAAGCAAATTGTAAAAGACAGTTTAGAAAAAGCAGATTTATGGGATGAAATTAAAGAGAGGTTAAATTTTTCCGCATTTAGACTTTCAGGTGGTCAACAACAAAGATTATGCATTGCAAGGGCTTTGGCTATTGATCCAGAGATTATTTTATTAGATGAACCATGTTCAGCTTTAGATCCGCTTGCTACAGCAAAAATTGAGTCTTTATTAAGAAAATTAAAAAATGAAAGAACCATTATTATTGTCACGCATAATATGCATCAAGCAAAAAGAATCTCAGATTATGCTTGCTATTTATTAAATGGAAAAGTAATTGAATATTCAGGAACAGCAGAAATGTTTGATAGTCCAAAAAATAAACTGACTAAAGATTATATAAATGGAGAGTTTGGCTAATCCTCACTAATGAAACTTCTTTACAGAGTAGAAACAATATGTGCGAATCATTCATCCCAGACTCGTTTCTGTTATAATAAAAAATTTTGATGTAATGAAATGAAACTGTTAAACTTTTGTTAAGTTCCAATCAATCACGAGGCGAAGCCGAGACAATATTTTAACTAAAATTTAGCGAGGAAAAAATGGAATATAACATCGGCCCCGTTATATTCGTCTGATCAAAAGGAAGACCTAAAATTTAGTGCAACGTTCCGAAGGAAAATTTTAGAATTTTTGGATTACTGATAAATTCGACCGTAGGGAGTGTATATGTCCGATGGATGATTAATCCATTTTTTGGCTAATATGCTATAGTTTCATAAACCAAAGATAAGTTTGAAGTTGTCTATTAAAGTACATTTAATAGAGGCACGGCATTCATTTCACAAATAGGGGGAGATATTCTGCCTACGATTTTATAAAAACAAATGACAATTCAATACAAAAAGATTTGTTTACCTTGAACTGTCTGCTTGTCTTTCAAGTTCGTTTTTCTTAGCAATGACTGCGGAATTAGGGCTTGAATTATAAGCGTTCACAATTTCTTCTGATAAAGTATCAACAATTGACTTTTTAGAATTAAAAGATTTATGATATGAACCTTGTGAGATTAATTTTAATACTAAGTCAATTCTTCTCTGAGGTGAAGAATCAACGGCTTTAGGGTAACGCGCTCCCCCATATTCAATTGTAACAATTTCCTCTCTTGGGGCTGCATTTTCAATAGCTTTAACGAAAACTTTTATTGGATTTTCTTTAGTTTGTTTTTCTATTCTTAAAAATACTTTTTCAATAATGTTATATGCATTGATGCCCTGCGTAGCCATATGTCCCGAAGTTTTAAAATGATGCTGCTTAGACTTATGTCCGGTTACTCTAATTCTATTGATTAATCTTTCAACAATAAATGTTTTAGATTTATGGAATTGTCTACCAATCCATCTAGCATTTGTTTTTGGCACAATCTTTGGATCTAAATTAATATATCTGGCTAATCCTGGATCTTTTACTATAATTCCATTTGTTGACCATCTGTTAAATGCTAATATTTCTGTCATTTTTCAACCTTATTTGTTTAAAATCTTGAATATTAAAAACCGATAATTATTTTTATTTCCTCGCTTTTTCTAACTTGCCGCTTAATAATCCTCTAAGTGATTGGTCGTTTACTTTAATAACTTGCCACCTGACACCAGGGATATCTCCTTTTGAACGACCCATTTTTCCGCCAATGCATTCAACGATAACTTCATCGTGTTCATCTACAAGTTTAGATGCGCCCATGCCCGGAATAAATGCAGTAATCTGTATGCCATTCTTGACAAGCTGGACTCTTGCGCAACGCCTCATTGCAGAGTTTGGTTGTTTAGCTTCTCTTTGTACCTTTTCAAGCACAATGCCTTTTGCCTGGGAAGCTCCTTGTAATGGATCGGTCTTTTTCTTTAATGCTGACCTTCTAGGTTTTTTTGAAACTTTTCTTCTCTCTTTAAGCTTGATTCCTGCGTTTAATCCACGAGATTTTTTTGCCATTTTGTATTGTGAATCCTCTTTGAATTATAAATCTACCTGTACGATTTTTGTCTTTTTGCTCTTGCTTTTGAATCGTTAGGTTTACGCTGTTCTTTTCTTCTTATATCAGCAACTAATAAATGCCTATCATAATCTAAAAAAGTTTTTTCTAATTTTTTGTCATATACAACAAGACCTCTTGCCATTGCAAGACGGGCAGCTTCAATCTGACCTAAATATCCCCCACCATGGGTTTTTATTGATATATTTAATTTGTCGGCCACTTTTTTTGCAAAAAATAATGGTTCCTGAAGCTTTAATCTTAATAATTTAGGTTCTATGAAATCAATAACTTGATTATTAAATCTTACAACTCCTGTTCCTGCTTGTAATGTTGCTCTTGCAATTGCAGTTTTTCTTCTTCCGGATGTTTGAATTATTTTTACCATTTTTTCCCGCCTAATTCTTTGCAAATTTCTCCAACTCTCACCATGTTTAAAGTTGATAATTTTGATGCATTAGCATTAACATTTGTAATTTCCATATTTTTAAATTCGTCAGGCGTACCAATATAACACATGACATTGTGGAATGCATCCAGTCCCCTTGTCCTATCAATAGGCAGCATTCTTTTAATAACCTTTCTTACGAATCTATCCGGCATTTTAGGTTGAAATGGACCTTTACGCGGTTGAATACCCATATCGTCAATTTTCTTATATTTTTCAAATACTATGTTTTTTCTGCCGGAGATTATAACATCTTCACAATTAATTACATTAACTTTTTTGCCTAATAATGCTTGCTTTGCTGCAAAAGATGCTAATCTTCCAAGTATTTGATTTTTTCCGTCGATAATCATTTTAAATGTCTCTGAATTTTTAAAGTTATTTTTAATTTTTATCCCTTAACCAATAATCCTCACTTTATTTGCCTTTGGGTTTTTTTCCATAAGTTCCCATAAAGAGAGGGTATTGCCCCCAGCCAGTTTAATCTTTTCAACAGCTGATATTGAAAATTGATAAGCGGCCACATCAACTTTTTGTGTAACTTCACCTAAACCTAATACCTTTCCAGGAACAACAACAGTTTCACCCGGTTTAGCGTATTCTACAATTTTAATCAAATTAACTATTCTTCTGCTTCTAGTGCTTCTACTTAAATCCTCTGCAAGCCTTTTCCAAAGCTTGACTTTTTCAGTTAATGATTTTGTTTTTAACTCCTTAATTAAGGAGATAAGGTGTTCATTTGTTGATGTCATTTTTTTATTTTAATTATTTTTTATTTTAATATGCGGGAGACGAGGTTCGAACTCGCGCAAGCACTAAGCTACTAGGCATTTGAAGTTTGGGATTTAAACCCTGAAAACATTTAATTTTCACTGCCTCAACCTAGTCCGTTTGACCACTCCGGCACCCCCGCAAACACTGTTAAGGGATACGGAACACAGCCCTCTACAAATTTAATTGTGATTATGCCTACTTTAGCGCTTTTACCAACTTAACGAATTCTTCGGATTTTTCGTCAAGCTCATCTACTGCTCTTTTTAATATATCCTTAACATCAAGCTGACCCCAAGGTTCAACTGTAAATATAAATGTGTCTTCTTTATATGAAACTTTTATTTTTCCGTTGCTTTCATCTTGACAGGCTTCACATAAATGGCATGCTAGTTCATAATCTTTAATGAGTTTTAATTTTCCTGATTTTATTTCAAATAAATTAAGAGGGCACTTTGCTGCAACTTCCTCAACATTACTAACGTTTCCTATGTTAATTACTGGTTCGTTTTTATAAATTGCCAAACATGGGGCCCATTTGGCGTGGTCTCTTCCTTTTCCTAATACTGCGGTTGCAATAAGTTCAATGTCTTGACCTTTCAAAATTTTAGCAATTACTGATTCAGGTTGAGCAGGCGTTATTTTTGGGTCTTTTGGTTTAAGATCCGAAGCATAAACAATTCTTGGACCTTTAACTTTCAATACTATTTCCACCTGACATCTTGCGCATCCTTCACCATTGCATTTGCATTTTTCCGGAAGATTGTAGGATTTTAAGTCTGTATTTAATACAACTAAGCCAAGCCTATGCGCCAAAACTTCATCATATAATGCTGAATTGTTTTTTCTAATTTCAATATTTTCAATTGCCATTGTTGGCACTTCGTCAATCATCGATCTCCTAATTGCATTTGCAAAACTAGGTTTAACCCCTGACAAGATAAATGAAAATTTTTCTTTATCCTTTGAAATAATTTTAATATTCATACTCTCCTGCCCCTCCTTCCTCCTTTTTTTCTGCATCCATCATGGGGTAAGGGAGTAACATCTTCAATAATGCCTATTTTTAGTCCCATTCTTGACAATGCCCGGACAGCTGCCTGTGCGCCAGGACCAGGATTATTTGGGCCATTATGTCCTCCTGGAGCTTTAATTTTTACATGTAATGCATTTACACCTTTTTCTTTAGCGATTTCTGCGGCTTTTTTAGCAGCCATCATTGCTGCAGTTGGTGAAGATTCCATACGGTGGGCTTTTACAACTTGGCCGCCAGACGATCTAGCGATACTCTCTGATCCAGTTATATCTGTTATATGGATAATTGTATCATTATATGATGAATAAATATGCGCAATACCCCAATTATCTTCTGTTCTTTTTGATATTGGTCTTTGACCCACATTGCCTCTGTTCATTTTTTCCGTCCTTGGTTTTCTTGAATCTTCATCCATTATTCTGAAACCTCGACTTTTTCAGTTGTTTTGTCAATTTCTTTTGTAAATGATTTTTCAGACTTAACTCCAGTTTTGACAATTTTTTGAAGTTCAGCTTTAATAGATTTATCCACTCTTTCCGGATGATCCGGTTTTGCTAAAGTTGAATTATCTACAAATTTAATTAATTCTTCTTCTTGTTTTGAAACAAGATATGAAGGAGATGTAATTACTTTGTTACCGACCATTACATGGCGGTGAGTTACAAATTGTCTTGCTTGTTTAACTGTTCTGGCAAGATTCCTTTTACATAAAATTGACTGTAATCTTCTTGAAGCTAAACTGTTCAGGTTAATATCAAGCACTTTATCCAGTTGTGAATTTGGTTCAATTAAGCCTAAAATAACTAATTTATTTAACAAATGCCCTGTTTCAATCTCTGCTTGTTTACCTTCCGCAGAAATTAAATGTCTTGCCGTTCTGGTAAACTTTCTTAAAAGGGATTCAACTTTCCAAATTTCTTTTTTATTTTTAAATCCAAACTCTTTAACTAATACAGCTTCCTCTTCAATCCTGCTTTTACTCCATGCGGTAGTCGGAGTTTGGTATTTTTTTCTATTTTTTTTTGGATCTCCCATGTTGATTCCTCATAAATTAGGACCTGAAAAATTTTTAATTTTCATTGTCCCATATTTCATTATAATTTATTTACTTGATTTTTTACTTCCTTTAGCCTTTTTAACACCTAATGCTCTATTTCCCCTTTTTCTAAAATGGGCTTTAGTGCTTTGACCTCTTACAGGCAAATTTTGTATATGTCTGATGCCTTTATAACATTTAATTTTTTTAAGTTGTTTAATATCATTTTCTTGAACAAATTTTACATCTGTAGAAATTAAGTGGATATCTTGAGCTTCTTCAGGATCTTTTCTACGATTTAACATCCATCTTGGAACTTTATACTTTAAAGGTTCTTTTAACACTGAATTTAATTGTTCAATTTCTTTATCAGTTAATTCTCCAGTTTTTTTAGATTTATCAATTGAAGTTAAGTTACAGATTAAATTAGCAAACATAAAACTAACCCCCTTAATTTTCCTTAATGATGTAGCTATATCTTTACTGCCCTCGAGATCCGTATTTACTATACGTATAATATATTTGAAATTTGTTGATTCTGCCATTTTTATCATCTATAAAACACCAAGAAGACGCGAATACGGTTAAGTATAGTTTTCCGTAGACCCTATGCGCGTTAACTCGGGCTTTATACAAAGAATAAATAGGCCCTTTATAAAATCTTCGGTTTTAGGGGCTTTGTAGAAAAAGTCAGAAAATATAGCACCCAGGTTATAAGCTATTAATCGACAAAATAGTTCTGCATTAATCGTTGGAGCTTTTTGAGATTTAATAGTACTTCCAAAGAGCCTTTTGAGTGCTGAGAAAAGGCTTTCTACAATATTACGTTGCCAATATAAGCACCAATCCATACAATCCCGCATAATCTTTCTGAATTTCCCTCTTCGACAGCCTTTTCTAACTGGAGCTATACTAAATGTGCCATTATCATTTAACCATTTATGAAGCCATTCAGCATCAAATCCTTTGTCTAAAAGTAAAACTTCTGGTTTTACTTTGCTTTGTCTATGCAAGGTTGGAATTCTTTTAGCTTCACCATGAGGTTTAACTAAAAATGTTCCCGCCAAAAATTTCCGATTTCCAACGTCAATCATTGTTATCGCCTGTACGGGTTTTTCAATTAGGTCTACTCTATCTATGCGTTTTAGATAATACTGACTTGGACCAGAACGGGAAAAGCCAGTTCCATCCGCAGCAGCAAGATAAATCTTATCTACAGAAATCGTAGCAGATAATAATGATTGCCAGAGGGTTCTTGGCAACCGTTTTGCTGCTTTTTGCAGTGTAGTCCAATGTAATTTTATAGCATAATACTCTTCAAGAAATTTCATAGCTCTTCTATAAGAGAGTTGATAAACTTGTTTAATAACTAAACCTAAACAAAGTATCCAACTTTGAAACTTTTTTGGACCCATATGATGAAGCCATCTTGGGTGTCCTGCGGCTTTAAATAACCGGTTAATTTTTCTATCCAATCGTTTTTCTTTTTTCATAGTGGAACTCATCCTTCCACTCAGTAGGTCTTAGG
>Ga0209542_10003230_pt1 | contig 35072 bp, 33 predicted proteins | sample RifCSPhighO2_01_FD_184028 | JGI IMG/M metagenome (GOLD analysis project Ga0209542, IMG submission 184028) | Soil microbial communities from Rifle, Colorado - Rifle CSP2_plank highO2_0.1 (SPAdes) (version 2) | ecosystem: Environmental > Terrestrial > Deep subsurface > Rock core/Sediment ...
ACGATGGTGTGCTGTGCTTTTCAGAGATACGGGGGTGTTTTGAGGCCTGCGTATTGGCGATATCTTTAAATGCCGGTGATTTTTCAGACGTGGTAAGTAGCGGATTGAAGACTCTCTCCCTCATACCACGTACGATTGTCTTCCAGTCGTAGCGTGCCTGCACGAGCGCGCGGGCATTATCGGTAACTTCTCGCCGTAAGAGCACGTCTTTTGTGTAGCGCATCACTTGTCGTGCAATCGCTTCATGGTCTCCGACCTTCACCGCAAGACCGGTTGGTTTTATATCCGGATTCTTTTCAGGATCAAAGAGGAAGTCGGCGATGCCCCCTTCTTGGGTTGCGATCACAGGAATACCTGCCGCCATTGCTTCAATAAACGAGTTGCCCATGCCTTCAGAGCGCGATGGACGGATGAAGATGTCTGACACTTTCAGATATTTCGGAATCTCCGCATGAGGGATCTCACCGAGGAATCGCACTCGCTCTTCAAGATCAAGACTGTCTGCCAGATCCCGAAGTGCTTTCTCTTCGAGTCCGGTGCCGATGATTAAGAACTCAACGTATTCGGGGAGGAGTGCGAGCGCTTGTATCACATCGTCAATTCCATTTTTGCGCACCAATCTTGAAGTGGTCACCAGAAAAACGGAGTTCACTTTTTTATGAAGCGTTTGCTTGAGGTCTTCAGTCTCGCGCCGATGGAATTCTCGGGAAAAAAGCCTGACGTCGACGCCATTTGAAATGACGATTGGCTTTCCTTTAAATCCCATCTCGCTTGCAAACCGCCCCAAAAACGTCGAGATTGTCTGCACCGCATTCGCCTTGGTAAACGCACGCTTAAACAGCGGGTAGACGATGAACATTTTGCGCTTGATATAGTCGAGCGGGTCACCTTCTTGAAGCGTCAGGAGATACGGAATAGATGGCTTCCACATCTTAAAGAGCGCCGCCGGAATACCTGACGAATGCGCCATAATCGCCCACGTCGCATCAAAGTGATACGTGCGGTGCAGTCTAAGTGCAGCAAAGAAAGCGGCGATTTGGTAGAGGGGTTTGTTGAGATCCAGCGGAAATTTTTTGAGATCAGCGCTTGTCGGCCGTGTCCGTGAAATCCCGATCCGATGCACCACAATATTCCCTACTTTCTCAACACGCGGAAGCGTCCTATCATAGCGGAGCGTTACCATATGAAACTCTATGTCTTCGGGCTTAATCCGATCAGTAATCTCTCGTATTGCCACTTCTGCACCGCCTACAAAGGGGTGATATGCCATCGAAAAAATAAGTATTCGTCTCATGAATGGTTAGTATGCAGTAGAAAACCCCCTCAATCAATTTCCTATTCAAGGATAGTAATCTCTTCCGACTTGATTTTCCGTAAGAAAAGCACGCCAATTGACGCTCCGGCCATAAGCGCCACGAGGAGGAAAAGCCAGATTGTAATGGAGGATTTTTCTTCGCGAATTCCTTCAAATGCCTCTCCCGCTGCCGCTACAGAAGATTTTGGTTCTCGGCTAGTTTCAGCAATTGCTACAGGAGTATCCGCAACTGCTGTGCCTACAATGGACCGTGACGCAGAGACAGCCGTCTTCTCTTGACGACCAGAACCTGACGATGCTTGCACCGTTGAGGGAGCAGCATGTTCGACCACCATGCCATTTGGGTACAACAGCGCAACTTCAGCAACACCCATCGGAGAAAGTTTTGTCACATCCGAAGAAAATACCACCGATGTGTCTGGAGCCAGAATAGTGTGTGAAGGAAAAACAAAAGAAGCGCCGTTTGCCTTCAGTATCCACCACGAAAGATCAAGCTCGACATCCGCACTATTGTGAAGCTCGATCTTCTCTCTACTTGCGTACAAAATGCCAACATTGGCGGGAAGCGCCTTCACCGCCAACCGGTCGGACGCGGCATATTTCCCCGAAGAAACCTCGAGGACAGCCACGTAGGTCCCCGGGTAGCGATAGTGATGGAGCACGCTTTCCCCTTCTGTGGACACTCCGTCTCCGAAGTTCCATGAGAATCGGGCATTCAAAAGGGGCTCGTCTTTGAGCCCCACTGCCTTCCCCTTAAACAAAGAATCCGCACCAACAGTTACACTCATGTCCTTCCCCGCAAAGGCGAAGATTTGCGGCTCTACCGGGAATGAAGAGGAGCCGGTGCTTGATTCTTCTGCCGCCACGTTTTCTTCCCCTTCTCCTCCGTCTCCGGTATTTAAGGCGCTATATAGCGCACCGGGCGTTGGGGTAGCCGATACCCATTCATCTCCTGACTTTTGAAGAGACGAGCCGTCCTGCCCACCCCAAGATGAGCTGTACGTCACGCTGTCTATGTCACTAAGGTCGCTGTCGCGGATCCCCACCACCTCACCACTGTTGCTGAGAGAGAATGAACTATCAAACAAAAAGCCAGAGAAGGTGGGCCAATCGACAAGAAATTTTTGAGGATTATCCGCGATGACTGCAAAAGACCCCGCTGGCAAATCGAAAGACTGTCCGCTCGTTGTCGCAACACCGTGATTCACTTGTGCCTCAAATAGTTTCCATCCGGAAAGAGAGACTGCGGCAGAACCTTCGTTGTAGAGTTCAATCCACTCTCTCCCCGAATCAGACCCTTCGGCAAGATCGTACATGATTTCCGAAATGGTGACACTGCCAAAGACGGTAAGCGGCGCACCAAGAATGATTCCGCCAACAATGTATCCGGCTATTCGGCTCATCTTTTTCTTACTCTTCACTCTTCAAGACTTTCTCAAGTACATCCTTCGGGATTTCTTGCTGTGGCAAGGGGACCTTCTCTTCCTTGGCTGTTCCTTTCACCATAGGCGGATTCTCTTTTTTAGGTTCAGGCGCCTTAGGAGGAACTGCTGGTGAAGATGAGACAGCAGGTGCCTCTTTCATCGCCGCCGCAAGCGCCTTTCGCAATTCTCCAAGCTGTTCTATTGAAGGCCCTTTGCTCTTTTGCTGTTGTTTGAGGGCTTCAAGAGAAAGCGCCGGCCGTTCTCTATTTTGGTTTCTATTTTGATTTCTCTTCTGATTTTGAGGGCGAGGAGGTTGTGGCCGCGGCACTGCAGGAGTTTCTTGTGGCTTATTCTGCTCTGTCCCTCTGACTTGCTCTCTTGCTCCATGTACACGTTCATTTTTTACCTCTTGAGGCGTAGCTGGCGAAAGCTCCCGCGCGGGAGCAGGAGTTGGAGCGGGGCGCTCATTTCCTCCTTCGGTTGAAGCGCGTGCTTTTGAAGGGGCACTCTTTTCTGCCGCCGGTTTCTTTTTTTCTTCTTCTACTTCAGAGTGCTTCCGAATATCCTCCTCCACGGTGACTCGGGGATTACCGTATGTCGTACGGGAGCTTTCAAGGACCCGATCGCGGAATGAAATAACGGGCGTCTCAATTGGCGGGAGTGTTGTTGCAGAAAACGGCTGTGAGCCGATGCCGTCAATCATCAAGGTGAGGTAAATCTGGAAGCGGCCGAGGTTGACCAAATCTTCGGCGGTAAATTTCGGAGTGAAAATAGTTTCGAGCACCTCGGCGTCAAAGGGGCCGACTCGAAATGCAATCGTCGTGCCGACGTTGCCGAACACGGCATTGCGTACATTTTCTTCCATCTGTTCGACGTACTGGTGCGCGATGGTGAGCGCAAGTTTATACTTTCGGGCTTCTGAGAGAATGTCCGCGAACGACTCGTTGGCAATCGATTGGAATTCGTCGACGTAGAAGTAAAACGGCGGGAGCTTTGCCTGGACTGCAGCCGACTCATCCGCGCGTGACATCGCGGAAAGGTAAATCTTGGTCGTGAGCATGGAGCCGATCAGGTCGGCGTTCGTCTCCCCCATCCGTCCTTTGGAGAGATTGGCAATAAAAATCTTTTTGTTGTCCATCACCTGCCGCAGGTCAAAGCTCGACTTCGCCTGCCCGACAATATTGCGAATCAAAGGGTTACTGGTAAATTGTCCGACTTTGTTTTGGATCGCCGGGGTCGCATCTTGCGTGTAGCGGTCGGTATAGTTTGCAAATTCATCTACCCAAAAGGACTTGACGATCGGGTCGGTCACGTATTCAACCACTTTCTTGCGAAAGGCCTTGTTGATGAGCATGCGATTGACATCAAGCAGTGTTGAATCCGGATACTCCAGAAGCGCTAGGAGTGTGTTCGTGAGGATGTATTCCATACGGGCGCTCCATGCGTCTTCCCAGATCTTCTTAAAGGCGCTCATGAGACCGGAAGATACCAGGTGGCGCTTGTCGTAGCCGACATCCTCCATGACGTTGAAAGCGACCGGATAATCGAGATCAAACGGCGCAAAATAAATCACGTCCTCGATACGATGTTCGGGAATAAAATCGAGCAATTTCTCGGCAGTCGAGCCGTGCGGGTCAATGAAACAGAATCCCTCGCCATTTTGAATATCCTGAATGGCCATGTTTTCAAGAAGCACGGATTTTCCCATACCGGTCTTCCCGATAATGTACATGTGCCGATGCCGGTCGAGAGATTTGATTCCGAACGCCTGCTGTCTGCCGCGTGCGTCCGTAGCCGCAAGATACGTTATGTGGTCAAGCTGCATACCTTATAAGTATACCGTATCCGTTTGGCACGATAAACTCTCTGCCTGTTACTCGTCAAAGAGAGCTCCGCGCGTGTACTTATTACTTGGCGACCACAGCATCCAAGAGTTGAGTCCAGCGTCATAGGTTGCCTGAATCTGTGCGCGCACGTCAGCCGCGTCGTAGTCGCCGCCGTAGTCGAAATCCTGAAGCCACGGGCGCATTTTTAATTTATCGTACGCAGGTTTTTCATACATAGCGGGCGTCGAGGTGCCAATCCTCGTCTGTGCGTACCCAGCGACGGATGTCGTTGTGGCAATCGTCCTCGCCGCCGCACGATCCATTGAGAAGCGAACTACGTCGTAGACATGGTCGTTCGGATTCTTCCATCCGTTAAAGCCGGACGGGTAGTGCGAGGGGTACACCATGGGCGCAACGTAATCAAAATACGGCAGTGCTCGCTCAAGTACCTGCCCGATATTGAGGTCGTCGTTATTGGTGGCCGTCATACCGAAGAGGTCCGCGGAGAGGACAACGCCGATTGGCTTCAGTTCGGAATACAGGTGCCCGAAGAATTTCTCAAGCGCTTCGGCTTTGGATATACCATTGCTGTGTGAGAAATAAATGTCTTTCATGTTTCCGTCTGAAGGAAACCTAATGTAGTCGTAATTCAGCTCATCAAAACCAAGCGCATACGCTTCCTTTGAAAGTGTGACAATGTAGTCCCCAAACGGCCGCGCTCCAACATCAACAAAAGAAAGTCCTTTGTAATCCTTCCATACACTGCCGTCGCTCGCTCGATGTACCGCAAGCTCCGGATGAGCTTTTGTGTAGTACGGGTCCTGGAAAACGGTAATGCGGCCAATCACGTATACTCCTTTTTCGTGAAGGCGTTTGACGAAATCTTGCATGTCTGAGGCACCACACGCATCGGAGACAGAATCTTTAAGCGCGGGATTGTCCGAAGGAAAAGCGATTCTCCCCGTATAGTCCTTAATATCAATCACGACTGCATTTAATTCCGTCTCTTCAATAAGGGTAACCAGGGAGTCGCGGAATGTCGGGGTCCCGACGACGCACTGCGACATGTAGATCGCCTTGACTGCTTCCGGCGTCTTAACGTGCGCGACAAGAGGCGGACGATCAGCGGCACGTTCACTCTCTTCAGCCACTCCAATGGGCGAATCGTACGAGAGAGGAATTAAGAGCGGTACGCCAAAGTATGCCACTCCCAATGCGCCCACGGCCGCAAAGCCGAGGAAATAATCCTTATACCCCTTGAGATGTTTCTGTAGGGTGGACGCTTTCATGCTCGTGTGCAGGATGCTCGATTATCATACCATTCTGGGCATAACTGTCGGTTTTCTTTTCTTCCTGAAGATGCAGGCACAATGTTCCTGAAGTGATGTCTTTACGAAGCGCAAGCGCAACCCCGATAACGCCAAGGCCAAGTGCGGCGATAATGACCGTTTTCCACGAGCTCGGTACGCCCAAAAACCCGCTTACGACAATAAGGACGCCGAGGATAATGGTAAGTGAATTCTTTGACATACTTTCAAATAGTGCTGATGCCACCAGTATACCCGCACACTAACTTTGTGTCCAAATTTAGTGGACGGGCATATGAAAAAATAAAGATGTTTCTACTTCCCCGACACCATAATCACAAACTCGCCACGAATTCTGTCTTGATGCAAGTGGAAAAAATCGAAGACCTCCTGCGGAGACCCAGAAATCGTCTCCTCGTGCATTTTGGTAAGTTCGCGCGCCACTACCACACGTCGGTCAGGCCCGAGCGAACGGAGGTGCTCGAGCGTCTTCATAATGCGATGGGGTGACTCATAAAACACAACAGTGCGCTTCGATTCCTCAATCTCGCGGAAAAGCGTTTCCCTTCCCTTCTTGTGCGGCAAAAATCCCAAGAAGAGGAAGTCCGATGACGGGAGCCCAGAAAGAGATAGCGCGGCAACGACAGCCGAGGGTCCGGGAATAGTAACTATCACTGTATCGGGAAGCTCTGCCCTTATTTTTGAAACCAGAAATGACCCCGGATCGGAGATCGAAGGTGTGCCTGCATCCGAAACAAGCGCGAGGCTCTTTCCCTCACGAAGGATGTCAAGAATCTTTTCGATCTTTGTTACTCCGCTTTGCGAGTGGTATGAGAGTGTCTTGGTGTGAATATTGTATCGGGCAAGCAGTTTCTTCGTCACCCGTGTGTCTTCGCACAAGATTACGTCAACGCCGGTGAGCGTTTCAAGTGCACGGGGCGAAATATCTTCAAGATTCCCGATCGGGGTTGCGACTACATAGAGGGTTGCCATAATCTATTCTAGTATTCTCAAGAATTTGAGAATAGATTCTGCCCGAGAAGTTATTTTATGCCGAACCATATTCCCTTCGTTTCGCTTCAATACAAGGCCTGCGATAGCAAGACGCCGAATGTGGTCGGAGGCCGTCTTGAAGTTAATGCGAAGAGTTTCGGCAATTTCTTCGACCGACAGTTCTGGCCTCTTTTGCAAAAGATTGAGAATATCTATTCGCCGATGATTGGCGAACCCTTTAACAACCCGCTCAAGTGCGCGTGAATTCTTCACTGCTTTTTTCATGCACCTATACTATCATACTCTATTCTAGTATTCTCAAGAATTTGAGAATAGATTGTTGGATGCGGAATACCCTTCCCTACAATTGCGTGAGACGTGTGGGTACACCGTCTGCCTCTTAGATGGTTTTGAGCGCCCAGTAAATGGGGCCGGCGGGTTCAATAGAGTACGGGGCGCTTCCAAAAAGTCGTTCAACGTGGGATTCAAAGATGGGCGATTCTTTCGAAACGAGGAATCGCAAGGTCCCATTCCCCTCCATTCCAAAACGTCGCGCAGCTTCTTGTGCGACCGCCTCGGCGGGGTCAAAGAGCACTGCGGCACTCTTCTCTTTCTGCAAGGCATCCTCAAAAAGATTTTTTACAAATGGATAGTGCGTGCAAGAAAACGAGATGATTTCCGCCCCTCTCTCCACCGCTTCTTTAACTGCCCGCTCCACGACGGGGCGAATCTCTTCAGCTGACGCTCCTTTTTCAATAAGATCGGCAAGCGGAGGAATCGCAACTGTATCAATCGTGATTCCAAGCTCCTCAAATGCGCGCTGATAGAGTCCTGCCTGTATGGTGGCGGGAGTTCCAAAGAGCACGATTTTCTTTTGAAGCGGTGCAAGCGTCGAAACGGTAGGGCCAACCATTTCTACAACATCAAACACATTGAGCCGCAGGAGATCAATAAGTTCAGAAAGTGCAGAAACAGATGCGCTGTTGCAGGCATTGATAATATTCGTGGCACCTTGCGCATGCAGGCGCCGCAGGGCCATTGAGACGAGGGTGGCAATTTCCCGCGAGCTTTTCTCTCCATATGGCGCATTTTCCGTATCTCCGAAATAGACCACATCAACATGAGGTGCGAGTGTGCGCAGTGCACGAAGGACAGAAAGCCCGCCGATACCCGAATCAAACATGCCGATCATGCCTGTATTCTAATATAAAAATGCGGGGCCGCGTGCGATTGCCGCGGCCCCCTAAGACTCAAACGTTAGCGTGCCTCCTGTTTGAGGAGCTGATCTTTTGCGCCGGTTGACTCGGAGAGCTCGCGGGCTCGCTTCCTCGCCTTTGTGGCGAAGATGCTGTTCCCGACTCGCTCGAACCCCACTGCGCACCCGTTAAAGATACGGGATGCTTGATTTGGATCGTCTGGCGCCGTTTCTTCTGCGATATTATGCGCCTCGTGAATCCATTCCCGAACGATATTATGGGGAGCCGAGATTGACACTGGATTCTTTTGAGTGTGGATGTCGATCAGACCGACCAAAAGGAGCCCGCGTGCGTGTCCTTGGGCGTTCTTCTCATCAAGACCCAAGCGAATACAACGGAGCGCCTCGATAGTGAATTCTCGCCGGCGCTTCTTGCCGAACAACATCTTCGCCGCTTTACGGTAGATACTCTGGCGAATGTCGAGCTGGTCCACGGTCAATGCGTGGACGCCGCCGGCGTTCTCGACCATTTTGTCAGAATAGTCGACTGCGAGCTGCATGCAGTACCAGGCCCGAACCGCCCAATGGGGCGAGAATGTCTGACGAAGCCGAGCGTAGGCGTGCCCGGCGGCACTGTAGTAGGTGCTTGAGAGCCCCGAATACGCTTCGACCGTGTTGTCGCGAGCGACACGGGCACATCGCGTCTTCGCAAGCTCTATCGCGCCATCACGACCGAAATAATCCCCGGCCCAGGACTTGCGATAGAGCTCGCCTGTGTGAAATTCTGGCATGTCTGCCTCCAAGATCTGTATGTAACCGGAAGCATTATATCACATCAATTTAAAATTTCAAGAGACTTAAAATAAACTGGGTTTGTCTAGGCGACCAACCTGCCAGCAGGCAAAGAATGCATGGAGAAAGTATTTATCCTGAGCCAACCGAAGGAGAACTTGTTGGTTGGGGTATACTAAAACAATGGAAAAGACGCCATCAACGACTGGTCGAAAAACACTGAACGATTCGCTTCGTGACGCAACAAAAGAAGAATCTTCACTTTCAAACCTGCCGCTTGCATACGCAGAAATCGTTCGTTCACAGATTTCATATCTCGACGCGGATAAGCGTAAGGAAGCAGTCGGACTTATCCGGAGTTGGGCAGATTACGCCAAGAAGCACGGCGTATCAGACGCCGACCCCTTTTCCGTTCGCTATCATATAACACACTTCGCAGAGGAGTCTTTTGGAAAGCAGAGGGAACATGTGGCACTACAGGAAGTGGGCATAGGAGATGTTTCGCAAGGGGGTAGCACGTACGAACAAACAATAGCGCCGTTTGTTTCTCCGGAAATTCTAGACGACCAAAATGTTGCAGTCGTCGGCGGAACGGCGCGGGTGGCTCTCAAGATGCATGCAGGGGTAACAATTAAAGATGAGTTGCCAATAAACGATGTGGATATTGTTGTCTCCGCAGACGCGGACATTCCAGCGACAGCACGGAAATACAAGGTTGACCTTGCTGGCGCAAAAATCATTGACGGTAATGTGCGGACGGCCTTGCCCGACCTCATCACCAACTTTGATTGCACAATGAATCAAGTGGCTGTTCATGAGGGCAAGCTACTGTTCTCTGAAAAGGCATTGCGGGACACAAGAGAGGGAAACATACGACTTATTGCAAAAGAGGATCCGTTGTTTGGTTCTGAAGGCGTTCTTATGCCAGACGGAAATGTATATCTCAACAGGAACGGTTTCTACCGAGGGCTGTCCTTCTTGCTTCGAGGTAAGGGGCAACGTCTTATCGTGTCGAAAGAAAATATTGAACGTGAGAAAGACAACATCGGACGCTATTGGCTCGTCATGCTTTTTGTAAAAATTATGCCGATGAAAGATGATGCCGCTCGGCAAGAAGCGATAGCTCACTGGCACGAGATAGCTAAGCGCATCGGCTCGACACAAACAGAAGGCTCGGAGTCATTCCTGAACGAGCTGATAACCAAGTACCCAGAAACTAAGGCATACAGCGGCGCAGAAGGAGCTTTTGATACAGACGCCCAAGTAAGGTGGCTCATCGGCAGATTGACAAGCAAAGCCGTGGACAAAATCTACGGTCAAGAAAGGGTTGATCTGCCCGCAACATACACTGAGGCAAATCTGGAACTTTCGGATACGACCAACGCTTATAATTACAGCTCTTTTACCCAAGCTGTAAAATCAATCTCGGAGACTCAAAAATAGCTCTTTTCTACATGGGATAGATACAAGGTTGAATCTTGTATCGAATAAATAAAAATCTATACAAATTATCTATGAAAAGAAGTTCAACAATATTTCTTCAGGCAGTCATTGTTCTCGTCGGCGTCGTGGCGCTCGCTATCATGATACGATTCCCCTTAACCGAGGGGAGAGCTGTGAACTTAGACCTGTTTAGTATTTACGCTGATCCGTTCATTATGTATGGGTACTTAGCGTCTATCGCCTTTTTTGTTTCTCTGTATCAGGCGTTCAAATTACTTGGGCTTATCGGGCAACATAAAGCATTCTCACTAAACTCTGTGCGGGCTTTACGGATTATAAGATACTGCGCAATCATACTAAGCATCTCCATTGTGATGGCCGCACTATACATAAGGATATTTCATGCTACAGATGACGATCCGGCGGGTTTTATTGCTCTAGCTATTTTGGCTACTTTTATTTCTATCGTCATTGCCACTGCGGCGTCCGTGTTTGAAAAGATTTTACAAAGTGCCGGAGAGAGGACTTGAACCTCCACGCCTTGCGGCATACGCACCTGAAGCGTACGTGGCTACCAATTACACCACTCCGGCAAAAACGGGTCAGGATTCCGCGCAGGGCAGAACAACCGACACCGTGTCAGGTATTTAGTATGGCTTGTTTAAGCCGCTTTTGGAAGGTACTCGTAGCCATCTGGGACCCGAAGTGAATCGGGATTTTCTCCGTCCCAGCTGATTTGCCCGGTCACGACTAGATCGGTCACCCACCACTGGTACCAGTGCTCGTTTTGGTTCACTCGCTTGCGCAAGGTCTCCACGGTATCGTGTGGGAGAATCGGAATTTGATACTTAAATATGACCGGGCCCCTGTCGTACTCTTTCGTCACGAAATGCATCGTGACGAATGTGTCGCGTATTTCCCCCCTTTGGTATGCCTGAAGCACCGCCTCGTGCACATGATCGCCGTACATCCCTTCGCCGCCGAACATCTTCGGATCGCCCGGATGGATATTGATCGTCCGGCGCGGATCAAGTCCAGGGGTCTTGTCGTTGGGCGATTCTTTCATCGGCACGAGCCACAGACACCCCGAGAGCGCAATGTACGCATTCTCTCCACCGAGTCGGCGCACCAACGCTTCGTGAGATTCCGGCGTGCGGGCACTTTTGGGAAAGTGTTCAAACGGGATGCCGAGTGCCCGTGCCTTTTCTTCGACGCCGCCTCCGGCATAGTTTGAGACCACTGCACAGATGTGCGCTCGAAGGAAACCCTTTTGCTGCGCCTTTACGAGTTCCCGAAAACCAGAGCCTCCTGCTTGTTCATCTAGGGCAGGATTATGTTTTTCTCCTGTCGCAAATACGATAAGGTTGTTTTGTTCCATATGTCCCTCTGATCGTGAATACCAAAAACTCACAAGGGAGTGTACCCCACTTTTCTTCTGTGCACAAAAACTAGCGACCAGGGGGAAGAGCGTCGCTTTCGGACACGTTTGTGTTGCTGTACACGCCCTCCACCAGGTCGAGGTCTTTCCCACTTCCTTTCAAAAGCTCAAGATTCTTTTGAATGAGAGCAGAAAGAACGGCTGTTCCTTTTTGGTCGTCAATAGTTTCCCTATACAGACGAGAGAGCGCTTCAACATCTTTGATAAAGCAGTGTCCGCCCGCTCCGCGGCCGCTCTTATGGATCGGGTGCGCGTACCGGTTGCAAATGAGTGGGTCGGCGTCGAGAGCTTTTTCAATTGGCTCCCATAGGGCGCCTACTCCTCGCGCCAAGTCGTACATCATATTGAAAAGGATTATTTGCGTGTAGCCGCTCGCATTATGCGTGTATTTGATGATTTCCGCTTCGGTGCTGTCGCAGGTAAGCGTAAACGGGGCATGCGGCAGGATCTCGTGAACCGTGTTCGCCGCCCGCTCGTGCGCCCTCTCTTGGAGCGGTTTACCGATGATATTTGAAAACGGGTGCGCGGCATCTTCGGCGGCAGTTGCTTCACTTAAAAACTCCGGAGAATACAGAACAATTCGGTCGGGGTACTGTTTTTGGAATGACTTGGTAAGTCCGGGAAGGATTGTTGATTTAATAACGGCAATCTTCCCTATTCCCACAAGCGCAATCGCTTCGCGGATTATATGGTCGTCAAATCCTTCCGGTGTCGTCGGGGTCGGCACGGCGATGAAAACGATGTCGCAGTCCGTAATCTTTTTTTTGTTGCCGTTGTACGGCTCTTCAAGCGCATATCGCACAGTCGAAAACCCGCGACGCTCAAAGTCGTCTGCGTAGTTTTTCCCGATATATCCCTGTCCGATAAAGCCGATCTGTGGTTGCATCCCGTACAAAATAGTCCTGAACGAAGCAGGAAATGCGAAGCATTTCCGTCAGGACTGTATAGTTACCTGCTGATAATGATTGTTCGACATGATATTTCAATACATCTTAAAACATAATGGATCTCGTACGGGACGCGATTTTGTACGGGATGCATATCGCACTAGTATACGCGATCTTCACCACATTAAACATCCACAGTCGGCGCATAGTTTCTTGAAAATTGAGATGCAACAAAAACACCTGCCCTAAGGCAGGTGTTTTTGTTGTTGCAATCTACACGATGTGTTATTTGCCGAACACTTCCTGCAGTTTTGCTCGAGTTTTTACGCCGACGAATCCGTACCCTGTGGTACCTGGCGTTCCGCTTGAGACAATTCCATATTTCACTTGGAATTTCTGGACCGCCTTTTCTGTGAGAGCGCCGAAGAGATTTGTTTCGTTTCCTGCAGAACCGACACCACTTGGTGCAACACGGGTGTCTGGGTCCGAGTTCAGGAGCTGTTGCAAACGTTTGACATCGCTATTGCTCATTCCTTTGCTCAATGCCTTAGCGAAGACGGCTGACATTGCGCCTGGAGTGGCGGTAGAAGTTCCTGTCGTCGCCTTTCCGGAGAGAACGGCACGGACGCTATCAATAACAGACTTTTCTGCATCAAACGCCGCGAGAAGGTCAAGGATTGATTGCGCTTGAGCTACCGTGAGGCCGGCTGCCGCCCCGAGAACAGGTTCGTACACAGTTGCTGTGGTGGCTGTGGTTGCCGTAGTTGCTGAGGAACCGCTGCTTCCGCCGCCTCCACCACCGCCGCCTCCACCACCGCTACTGCCGCCAGTAGATGCCGCTGCGGTGCTACATGCAGAAGCAGAGGGAGTTACGGTAATCGTCTTGGATGTGCCCCACGCCGGGTCAAAGGTAATGTCGAGAGACGAAGTGTCCGGGCCGCACGTTTGTGACACATAATTGCTCGTTGAAACACTTGTGCCAAGCGTCCTTCGCGAACCGCTCGTCATGCTTATGGAAGAAGTGGCGAGAAGCGTAACAGAGAAGTTATCGGCGTTCGCAACCAGAGTTTCGACAACCGCACTGCTCCCCGACACATTGACACTAACACCCCCAGCAGATACGACCGTATCCGTGGTGAGTGTGACGTCATTCGCAGCTGCAAAAGCAATCCCGAAAGCGGCGAGGAAGAGCCCGACAACCGCCGTAAGTGTAATGAGGGGTATGTTCTTACTTATAAGTTGGCTCATAATTTGGATTGGTAGCGCCGCGCGAGACTACCCCGTGCGTACGCTACTATTTACAGAGTGATTAACTAGCGGACGACCCAGTACTGAGTTGATGAGCCAAAGAGTGCCGTGGCACCAGGAATTCCGTTAGCTCCCGTGAAGTTCGTAACCGAGAATGTGATGTACCCTGATGTACTTGAAGCGTTTGCTCCCCTCACCTGGTATCCGTATACGGTGCCGAAAGGACTGGTGGTAGCAAGCGTGAAGAATACCTTGTCTGCGGCAACAACTCCCGCTGCCACACAATCAGCGTAGCCGGTTGTAGAAGCGGTAATTGAGCTGTCGGCTAGAATGTTACAGGTTCCCGAAAGGATGACACTGTGTTGTGAGCCCACCTGTCCAACCTTGAAGCTCGTTGCCGTGGTACTTGCGAGCGTACTATGATCGGTAACCTGGAAGTTTCCGTCAGTAATACTAAAGGCAGTGGTGCCATCGGCCCCATCAAGCACAAGCTGATTTTCCGACGCATCCCACAGCAGTTCTTCGCCAGCACTGTCGGTATAGAATGTTACGTCCGTTCCCACGCCGTTTGTACCTACCGTAAGCGTACCTTCTGTTGCGAAGTTACCGCTTAAACCGGTCGTTGTCGCATATCCGTTTACCAAGAGATTGCCGATAAGCGACTGCGTGGTCGAGGATGCGAAAACCAGGGTGGTAAGACCAGTGACTGAGGCAGTACCGCCAACCGTAAGCGTACCTGCTGTTGCGAAGTTACCGCTTGAGCCAGTCGTTGTTGCGTATCCGTTTACCAAGAGATTGCCGGTAAGTGATTGCGTGGTTGAAGACGCAAAGACCAAGGTGGTAAGACCAGTGACCGAGGCGGTGCCAGTGACGGTCAAGTTTCCGTCCGTTGAGACGTTGGTGCTGATTGTTGTTGAGGCCTCGACGATAGCCGCAATCAATAGTACTGAAAGTACAACCGAAGCAATGACGGAAATGACGCTTCGATTAGCAAAAACTCCGAAAACTCGTGAGTAATTCATAATCTGTTCTTAGTAATAACCTAACTTAATTTCTAATAAAGCCGCGTGGCCTAATGACTAGACCAGCAAAGAAGACCTCTTTGCAAAAGCTATACACCAAGTATAATCCCGCAATTCCCTTTAGATGCATGGCGAATGTGGATAACTTATAATAGACCAATGAAGTTTTCCAACTATGTATAGACCATGGGGAAAGAAGAGAACTCTTAGTAAGCCCTTATTATTCGGATAGAAATAGGAAAATAGTCATTTTCCCTGCTTTTTCTTATTCTTCTTGATGTAGTACCTCTTCCCGGCGAGTTTGGCAGGCAAGTAGCTCTTGTCGGTATACATCCCTGCCTGACCGGCAGGCAGGTCATACCCCTTGTGGTAGCCGAGCTCTTTCATCAGCTTCGTTGGGGCGTTGCGTACTTCCTTCGGAATTGGCAAGTTGCCGTGCTTTTTCACGTCTTCTGTGGCGGCGCCATACGCGTCATAGGCACTTCGGTCTTTAGGCGCCTCTGCCAGATACACGACTCCGTGGGCAAGGTTAATCCCCGCTTCCGGCAGCCCAATAGTTTCAACGGCGCGAAATACTTCGTTAGCAACCACGAGCGCGGTCGGCTGGGCCATGCCGATGTCCTCGGAGGCAAAGACGACCATGCGGCGCGCAATGAATTTTGGGTCTTCGCTCGCGTCAATCATGCGCGAGAGATAGTAGAGCGCGGCATCCGGCTGGCTCGCTCGCATACTCTTAATAAAGGCAGAGATAGTGTTGTAGTGCTCCTCCCCTTTCTTATCAAACCGCAGAAACTTGTTCTGCACGGTGTTCTTGAGCGCTTCGACGTCGATCTTCTTACCTGTGATGAGCGGGGCCGAACCACCTGTGGTGAGCAAAGTCGAACCATATAAACTTGACGCATTATCCAGTACTGAAATCGCCTGGCGCGCGTCGCCGTTTGCCATCCGTACGAGCCAGTCACGCGCAGTTTTATCCAGCTTCAATCCCGTCCTCTTAATAATCTTCTCCATGTCCCTATCTGATATCTCTTCGAGCACAAAGACGCGGCAACGCGAGAGTAATGCGGGAATCACCTCAAAGCTCGGGTTTTCGGTTGTAGCGCCAATCAGTACGAGCGCCCCGCTCTCCACATACGGCAAAAGAAAATCCTGCTGGGCTTTATTGAATCGGTGAATCTCGTCCAGAAACAAAACCTTCGGGCCAGTGAGCATCCCGGTTTCACTAATTATTTTTCTGATATCGTCTTTCCCCGCTGAAACTGCCGAGAGCTCAAAAAGATTTGCACCAAGCGCGTTTGCATAAATTTTTGCAAGCGTCGTCTTCCCCACTCCGGGCGGGCCCCAGAGGATAAAAGAAAGAACGTGCTTCTCTTTGATCGCCTTATGTAGAGGACCTGCCCTGAGCCCAGTCGAAGGGTTCCCCTCTCCCACCAGATGTTCCTGTCCGACAAATTCTTTGAGGGACTTCGGCCGTATTTTTGACGCAAGGGGTTCCATCCCGATAGTGTTAGGACACCAGTTTTTACAACTGGTTCCTTGCAATTAGATACTTTTGAATAATTATCGACACCGTGCTGTTTGTTTCAGTCTGGTATCCGACGATTCCCTTCGGAATCTAACACTATCGGGATCCATCCCGAAAGTATACTCTACTCGCAAATCTTACCAGGCACCGCTCTACTGCAACGTTTTGTTGCTTGACTTATTAAATAAAATATGGTATCATAACACAAGGTAAACTGCGGTACCGAAATTCTGCAGTCAGCCGAGGAGGCTGTTGATCTCTGACAATGGAGAAAGACTATGTTGGCAACTTTATTCGAAGCGGCGGTGTTTGCCCTTATCTTTATCGGGCTGCCTGCTGGGCTCGCTTTGGTGGCAATTGCCATTCGGCGAGAGCGGGAGCGGACGAAGCAAGAATTGGCGGAACGCCGCAAGCTTCAAAAGCTGATCGATTGCCGGAATAATGCCGGCAACCGCATCTTCAATCAATGCTTGAGTTACATCGAAGGCCGCCCCCTATTTCGCATCGAGAAGTGGATGGATGTGAAGAAAGAGAGCGGAAAAGGATTCTACCGTATCGCCGTCGGAGTCGCTGGCGAGAGCATTGCCCCATGGGGCTTCGGCGTGGAGCGCGGATTCCCCATTCTCCAGGTCTCGATCCATCACAGTGGCGAAATCCACATCCACGAAGGGTCGTACGGAGACGACTTCTCCTTCCAAAACGACGACAACGGAGTCTTGGGGGCAATCGGTACGGTCCTCACACTCCTCTCGAAGAGTGTGAGCGGTGGTCAAAGGTGACCAAAACCGCCTAAGTCAGTTTTCAATCCCCCGGCGCGCATGCGTGCGCCGGGGGTTTCTGTTTTCTTAATGCTATTTCACCGCGTGCGAGAGGTTGGGAGTGTGGTGATGATGCCGCAGGATTTTCGCCTGGTAAATTGTGGCAATAATCTGAATTATGCCCATAGTAATAAAGAGAGTCTCAAATGAGAGGTACTTCACAATCAGCGCGCCAATGATAATAGCGATGCCGGTCGTGATGCTTGCAGTGCCTCCGGAAATGCCCCACGCAAGCCCTTCGATTTCTTCCGTGCTGTACTTATCATAGAGCGCTTCCCATGTAGGGGTCGCCATTGCCGCCGCAATACCCAAAGCTGCCTGAATAAAGAGAAGTTCAAATGGCGTATCGACAATCAGGTAGCCGAAAGTGAAAAAGGCGTTGAGCCCATAGCCCCACACCATAAATTTTGCTTTGTTCACCCGATCCGAAAGGAGTCCCATCACGATTGAAAGGACGCCATAAAAAATAAGGTAGACGGCCCATGCCCACGAAATCTCAAGGAGACTACCGCCAATGTGTTCGGTAAACACCGCAAGCAAGGGGCCAAACATCCCTTCACCGAAATACCAAATACCCCCGCCTAAAAGAAGAATCTTGAGTTCCGTCCGTGTCATTTCCTCACATTTTAAGGTCCTTTGCTCTGCAGAGCAAAGGACAACGCTTCAATCTGGTGCGGGTGGAAGGAATCGAATCTTACAGATTCTGTTCAGGTTGTATGATAATTTTCATGCTTCAAATTATCGACAACCTCTTGCGAAGTGCATTTAGCACTTCTCACCTGGGACCTCGTCATTATCAGGAGAAACAGTGCCTAAGCACTGTTTCTCCGCTCTATCGTTCGCAAAAGGCACCCGATTAACGGGCAGTGTGCGGATGCCAGGACTCGAACCTGGGACCTCGTCATTATCAGTGACGCGCTCTAACCACCTGAGCTACACCCGCATATTCCATGTTTTGCGCCGCAAAACATGAGCAATAGTAGCAAAAACAGCCATAAATCTCAACGCTTGCGCCTTGTGACTCTTTTAGATAGTATCTGAAGCGGTAAAGTCCTACGGGGGAGATTATCTTGCGTTTAGAAGTTTCCGAGCGATGCAATGGAACGACTCGCGCGACGCGAAGCGTTCCGAGACCAGAATGCACGAAGCGTCGTGCAAAGCCGTGGACCTCGGAGAGGAACCAACGGCGCAGACGTTCGCGGCTGAAACAACAAAGAAAAGGGGTTTGAGTATAAAAGTGGCGCGCAGGCAACTGCGCGCTTCGCTTTTTATTACTTAATTTTTTATCCGCGCCACTTCTCTATTCACACCACTCCACTCAAACACCTGTCTTACGAAATCGTCGTACGTGAAATTTGTAAGACAGGTGGAATCTCTCTTAATAAGAAATATAAAAAGCTCTTTTTTCAAAAATAGTACCTTTCTATAACGCAACAACTGTAAGCTATAGCTTACAGTTGTTGCGTTGGTGATTTTCTGGATAACACAAGATGGCGCACATCGCGGTGATATAAAAAGGAAAAACCGGCCCCACGATACGTTACGTGTGGAGCCGGTTTCGGGCCTGCCAAGGCCTCGGCTAGTTGCCGAGGGATTTGGAGTCGTGGGCTGTGGCCTTGTCATGACGCTCACAGATGAGCGTCCAGGCCCAGATGCCGACGACGAGCAACGCGACGATGATCATTGCCGCCAGACTGTTATGTGCGGCGACAATCAGCATGCCGAGGAACAGGACGATTACGGTGAAGCCAATATCTTTCATGGTCATGAATTCCTCCTGACCGACGTGGTTCGCGTGTGTGAGTCGATTCTTTTATGGAAGATCGAACCCACCAGAAGAGTGAGGGCAATGAAGGCGACGTAGGCCGCGATCTCGAACCACGTTCTGGCTTCGATCATCGCCAATATCATGGCACCAATAACGACGACGACCGTCAACAAAAGAGAGTTCTCTTTCCAATTGACCATTATCTTCTCCTGACCGAGATCTTCAGCAAGCGTCTGCTTGCTGTTCTGCGTTAATTATAGCATATCGCAAGGTATTGTCAAGCAATTGCTGGTGCCCGCTTCAGGGCAAACAAAAAACGCCTATTTCTAGGCGTTTTTTGTGTAGCATTCTTTCTTTTGTTTCGTTCATCCTTGCCTGTTGTGTATGGAGACAGTCGCGGGGTGCGACTATACGTCTCATAACCAACGAGGACTTTTTCTGGTCTTTCCCAGAGGTCTGGGTGTAGAGAAAGCACAACACCATTGCTTTTTTCTATGCTCGTACGAGGCATAGAAAACCGACCGGTTCAGCCAAAGCACCATCAGGCGCTCGGCGTTTCCGTTTGGAATTGATCCACGAGCAGCTTCCGCTACCCGTGCCTTGTTACGACTTACTCCCTGTCACCGAATTTACCGTGGTACACCGTAAAGGTGCACTTCGGGCACTCCCGGCTCCCTTGAGTTGACGGGCGGATTTCGCTTTTTGGAACATTGCGAATCCCCACGTAGCGAGCGGATTTCCCGCACTACGCGAGCCCAATAGTCTTTTGATTCATTTGCTTCTTGAGAGACCTGACGATTTCAACCCCTTCTGCAGTTTTGTGAACATCTCTTTCAAGGAGACGTGCGATCTGACAGAAGAACTTAAAATTTGCTCTTTTGGAAGCACTTCGAAGTGGGTACTGCTTGAAGAAAGGAATAATCTTGGAAAGAATATCCTTTCTTGAACTCACTGTATATCGATAACATTGGCAATGATTCGTGCGTACCTCTTTTTGATAGTACACCTCTCCACATTGTAATGTATTACGCACCCGTTCAAGCAATTCACGATCGCGCTCTTGCATTTTTATATGAAAATGCATTTGCACCTGTGCTCTCGCTCGATACGCTGGTGTCTTCCATATATTGACGAAGAAACATCCTTCGCCATCCGTAAGTCCAGCAACATAGTCGCCACTGACTATTGGTTTTGTCCTTCCCATGCTTCATTAATTTTACATTAAGTTGACGCACAGTACTACGACGCAGCTGACTTCTCGTGTGCATAAGTTTCCATTAGCACATGAGATCTCCCCGGGTTACGCCATATTCTATTTCTTGCATCCAGTACGCGCTTTTCAAGGATACTTCCCCATGACTCACCGCATGGGTCGTATCGCGCTTTTGTTAGTATGGCTGCTCTTTGCTACTAGGATCCTTCAGTCCACGCCTCGCGGCAAGAGGACCTACCCGTTCACTACGCTCGAATATTTCATCGAGGAATGGATTTTCACCATTTAGATTATGACGCTGCCGGGCGCATTTAATTTTGAGTACAAGGCTCGAGAACGTATTCACCGCAGTGTGCTGACCTGCGATTACTAGCGATTCCAACTTCATGAGGTCGAGTTGCAGACCTCAATCCGAACTGGGGCCGTCTTTCTAAGGATTTGCTCAACCTTTCGGCGTTGCGTCCCGTTGTAACGGCCATTGTATCACGTGTGTAGCCCAAGACATCAGAGGGACATGCTGACCTGGCGTCATCCTCACCTTCCTCTCCCGTGAGGGAGCAGTCTCGCCTGACAAATATAACAGGCAACGAGGGTTGCGTTCGTTACCCCACTTAAGGGAACAATTCAAATCACGAACTGACGACGGCCATGCATCACCTGCTGTGCCGTCCGAAGAGGGTCCTACTTTCATAGGACTTGCGTCACAGTTTCAAGTCTTGGTAAGGTTCTTCGCTTATCGACGAATTAAACCACATGATCCACCGCTTGTGCGAGCCCCCGTCTATTCCTTTGAGTTTTAGCCTTGCGGCCGTACTACCCAGGCGGTCTGTTTAACGCGTTAGCTTCGTCTCTCAGAGGGTCGATACTCCGAAAAACCAACAGACATCGTTTAGGGCGTGGACTACTGGGGTATCTAATCCCATTCGCTACCCACGCTTTCGTGTTTCAGTGTCAGGAGTGCACCAGCCTACTGCCTTCGCTTTCGGTGTTCCCCATGATATCAACGGATTTCACCCCTACACCATGAGTTCCGTAGACCTCTTGCATCCTCTAGGTATGCCGTTTCCCCCGCGATTCTTGGGTTAAGCCCAAGGCTTTAACGGGAGACTAACATACCCACCTACACACCCTTTACGCCCAGTAAATCCGGGTAACGCTCGGGGCTCTCGTATTACCGCTCCTGCTGGCACGAGATTAGGAGCCCCTTATTCCTGAAGTAACGTCAATAAACTTCCTCCTTCAGAAAAGATGTTTACGTCCCTAAGGACTTCATCCACCACGCGGCGTCGCTCCGTCAGGCTTTCGCCCATTGCGGAATATTCTCGTCTGCAGCCTCCCGTAGGAGTATGGACCGTGTCGCAGTTCCATCGGTGGGGGTCAGGCTCTCACCTCCCCTAAGCGTCATAGCCTTGGTAAGCCATTACCTTACCAACTAGCTGATACTCCGCAGGCCGCTCCCATAGCGATAAATCTTTACTCCGAAGAGTCTATCGAGAATTACCCCGCCTTTCGACGGGCTATGCTCGACTATGGGGTGCGTACCTACGTATTACTACCTCGTCTGCCGGTTGCCCTTGCGGGCCCCCTTGACTTGCATGACTCATCCACGCCGCCAGCGTTCACCCTGAGCTAGGATCAAACTCTTAATTAAAGGTTGAACGAAACAAAAGAAAAAATGCTAATGTATTTTCTTTGTTGCTGACTGATTCTATTTTTTTGGATTTACTGTTGCCCCGCCATAAAGCGGGACTTGAACTTATTGAGTTCGCACAAACTATTCAATTTTCAAGGTCCAACTCGCGCCTTCCGCGAGGTCAAACAAAAACTGCTCAACTGCAGTTCAGGAACAGTATATACGGGCCATAGGCAAAGTCAACCCCGTCTTGAAAAGGTCAATCAAAAGAAAACGAAGCGACCCCTGGGTCGCTTCGTTGGTCCCGCTCTCGTCCGGAGAGTGGGGTTATGTTTGGGGGAAGAGCTCGGCGAGATCGGGGCGTTTTTCCGCGGTGACTCGGAATATCTCGGCGATTCGCAAGAAGAGCTCACGCGAACCGCTCGTCACTTTCAGGTATTCGATGATTTCGCTCTTGCGCTCTTCGCTAAGCCGATGCGGCTGATTGAGGAGCACAGCGATCTCCGAAGACGTGACGGCCCGTGGGCCGGGGAGCGATGCGTCATCCACAAGCTGACGTGTCAATGATCGCTCCACATAGTCGCGGTGCATCTCCTCGCGCTCCTCGTCAGTCGGTCTTTGAAATGTCGGCATGTGTCATCCTTTCGTGCCAGAAACGTGTTCAGTAGTTCCAAATACATTATATCATATTTGATATTTATGTCAATACTTTCGCTCTCTTCGCCTTGGGTCAAACAAAACTGGCCACTTTGGGCGGCCAGTTTTCTTAGTACATATTACTTTCTGTTTCCCCGCCAAGTATTGATGGTCACCAGAAGCGGGCTGGCTAAGAATATCGATGAGTATGCGCCAGCGATAACGCCAACGAGCATAATAAGTGCGAAGTCCTGCGTCGCCTGCGGACCGAGGAAAAAGAGTGCGAGGAGCGCAAGCGCGGTCGTGAACGAGGTGTTGATGGAGCGGCCGTAGGTCTGCTCCAGACTCTTCCCGACCGTCAATTCAAAATCTTCTTTGCGGTTGAGGTCGCGGTTGAGGCGCAGATTTTCGCGAACGCGGTCAAAGACGACAATCGTGTCATTGACAGAGTAGCCCAAGATAGCGAGGAGTGCCATGATGAAAAGCGCGTCCACTTGCATGCCGAGAAATTGCCCCAAAATTGCAACAACACCGACGGGGACAACGACGTCGTGCAGGAGCGATACGATGGTAATAACGCCATACTTCCACGAAGAGACTGGCTCGGAGACCTTGCGGAAGACGAACGCCACATAGAGAACAATCATCACAATGACGACGCTAATCGCAACCAGCGCTTTATTGCGGAGTTCCTGCCCAATCGTAGGTCCAATGGTCGTAAGCCGCTCTTGGGTGGCCTGGTATTGCCCGCCAAAAGAAAGTGTCGAGAGTATGTTCACCCGCTCTTCTTCAGTGAGTGTCTTGGTGCGCAAGATAAATCCTTTCTCTCCGGCTTGGCGCAACGAAAGGTTTCCTAAGGAGAGCCCCGAGAGACGCGAATCAATAGCCGCTTTATCTGGAACATTTCCTTCGTAGGAGACCTCCAAGAGCGAACCGCCGGTAAAATCAACACCGACATTGAGTCCGAATATCGCAATGCTTCCAATGGAGATAAGCAGCATGATGCCTGTCAACATATAGAAAATTTTTCGATACGTTACGGTAAACATGAGCTTAAAAATACGTACCACTTCCAAAGAGAGCGCGGGTTAACCGCCGATTTTGATAATTACCGAGAGCAAACATGAATGTGCGGCTGATAATGATTGCGGAGAGCATCGAGACCAAGACGCCAAGCCCGAACGTGAGCGCAAACCCCTCGATTAAGGACGACCCGAACCAGAAAAGAATGATTGCACTTAAGATGCTCGTGAAGTTGCCGTCCCGAATTGAAAGCCATGCGCGGGAGAAACCAATTGATGCGGCTTCTTTAGTTTTTTTGCCATCTTTGAGTTCCTCCTTCATGCGCTCAAAGATCAAGACATTCGCGTCAACTGCCATGCCGATTGAGAGGATGAAGCCCGCAATGCCTGCCGCGGTAAGCGTCACAGGAATAAGTTTGAAAATCGCGAGCATAACTGCAAGGTAGATACCAAGCGAGACGACGGCGACAACGCCGGGGAGTCGGTACCAGACAATCATAAAGAGCGCGACCAAGAGGAGCCCTAAGATGCCGCCGAAGATCCCCTTTTGAAGCGCCTCGCCCCCGAGCGCCGCTCCAATGGTCTCTGTGCCGATAAGCTTAATTGGCACCGGAAGTGCTCCATAATTGAGATTGCGCACTAATTCGCGCGCCTCGTCCGGCTTAAAGTTGCCGGAGATGACCGCCGTCCCATCCGTAATCGGCTCTTGGACGACAGGCGCTGAAATGAGCGCGCCATCAAGAAAGATACCGACAACATCCCCCACATGCTCACGCGTAATCTTTGCAAAAAGGTCAGTGCCTTCTTTGTTGAAGTTGAGCACGACGAGCGGCTCATTGGAAAGTCCGCTTCCCTGCGAGCCGAATTGGAGCGTTGCACGCTCTACAAATCTCCCCGTAAGACCCGTTGGTTCGTAGGAGGCGTCAATGTTGAGAGTCCCTTCCTCGTCAACATTGCCTTGCTTTGTGACAAACAATTTAAATTCAAGAACCGGGGTCTGTCCGATAAGCCGGATAGCTTCATTAGTGTCGGTCACTCCGGGTAACTCGACGATAAGCCGCTCTTCATCTATGCCGGAAAAGAAGCTGCTCTTTTCGGTCTGCACAATGGGCTCTCCAACACCGAAGAGATTCACACGGCGTTCAATCGTATCGCGAAGCGCCTGCATCGAGCTCTCGACGTCTCCCTGCGATAGTCCGGACGTATCAGCTAGATAAACTAAGTGCGAGCCGCCAGCGAGATCAAGGCCCAGTGAGAAATGGAAACGAGAGTCTGGGTACTCCTGCGACACATAGACAAAATAACCGACCCCAATGCCGGCGAGTAAGATGAGAATTGCTGCCACACGCACTTTCCACATACCGCCGTAGTATAGGCATTTTATATTCCGTTGTAAATCACTACCAAGCCCCAGTGTTTTATAGGGTGATAGTCTTCAGTCCTTCCTCAAGAGAAATGCGTGGTTCCCAACCAAAACAATCTTTCGCTTTCGTTGTATCGGCTTCGGTATCGTGCGGCTCTAAACGCGGCTCTAGATGAACCTTCTCCCCCCCAATTAGCCCGGCGAGTGTATTAATGCTCATCCGCTTGCCAAAGCCGATGTTGAACACGTCCCCGCCACCAGCTTCCTTGGATTCTGCCGCAAGCAGGTTTGCACGGACAACATCAGCAACGTACGTAAAGTCACGAGTTTGGGTGCCGTCTCCGGCGATCGTGAGCGGAGCCCCCTCCTCCCGCTGCTTTAAGAACCTTCCAATCACCAATGCATACGCCCCTTCCGGATTGAGCCGCGGTCCGTACACATTGAAGTACCGCAGTGATACTGTGTCCAAGCCATACACGTCCGAGAACAGCTTGCAATACAGTTCGCCGATATACTTTTGAAGTCCATACGGACTTTTCGGGTCGGCAGGCATGTCTTCCCTCAGCGGCAGTACCGATTGATCCCCATAGGCGGAGCTTGAAGCCGAGTAGATGACCTTCTGCACTTTTCCGTTTCGTGCAGCGTTAAGGACATTTAAAGTACCGCCAACATTCACCTCGTTGGTCTCCTCCGGATGTTCGATCGAATACTGGACCCGCGGAAGCGCTGCAGTATGGAAGACGAACGTGGTGCCAGCGATGATGGGAGAGATTGCGTCCTCATCTCGGATATCCACCTTATGAAATATAGCCTTGGGGTTGATATTCTCCTCTTTCCCGCCGGAGAGGTTATCAATAATGTGCACGTCGTACCCTTTCTCAAGGCACGCATCTGCTATGTGAGAGCCGATAAAACCGGCCCCGCCAGTCACCACAACCCTTTCTTTCTTTTTGTTGTTCATATTTGTTATCGTCCGCTTCGCGAGAGCAGTGTCTTAATGGTTTGTAATCCGATGTACACATCAAGAAAAAACGAGCGTTCCTTGATGTAGTAGAGATCGTACGAGAGCTTATTGCGCGTCTCTTCAATGCCAATGTTGTGGTGCGGATGCTCGCCATAGAGTTGCGCCCATCCAGAAAGACCCGGAGTAATGAGGTGTCGCATAGGATAGTACGGGATTTTCTCCGTGTACGCTTCTACTGCCTGTGGAAATTCTGGCCGCGGCCCAACGAGCGAGAGGTCACCGCGCAACACGTTCCATAATTGCGGTAGCTCATCGATGCGGGTTCTGCGAAGAATCGAGCCGATTGTGGTCACGTGATTCTCCTGTCCCGTATTCCACATTCCGTTGTCGTCATAGATCATCGTACCAAACTTAAAGACCCGAATGGGGCGGTTGCCTCGACCGATGCGCGTTTGCACCGAGAGTGTCCGCTCTCGACCGCTCATGTGAGAAAGAATGGCAATGAAAGGAAAAATGGCAATGGGCACAATGCTCGCAGGGAGAGCAATAACGATATCCATGAGGCGTTTCAGCACATCGTAGAAACGAGTCGAGGTTGAAGAGATGTTTTCAAGGAACCACTGGTCATTGACCGCAGAGAATGGCACGCGGTCAAAGATGCTCTCATACACCTTGTGAATATCCAAAAACGTCACTTTCGACTCAAGGAAGGCGAGGCTGTAGAACACGGGCAGGACCGACTCCATTTTTCTGCTCTTGATGTCAGCAACGATTACCGACACTTCTTCGGCGCGCACCAAATCGGAGATTTCTTTTCGAAACCCTTCGGAATCAAATTCCTCATCAAGATGCCCTACGAGTACGAATTCAAGGTTGTAGCGTGGGTTTTTGTTCACTTCTGCGACCAGCGCTTCCGCTTCATCGCGGTAGCCGATCAATACCGCCTTTTGACGCCGATGAAACCCGACGAGAGGAAATAGATACACCCTCCACAGCGCAACGAGAAGCGATGAGAGCACCAGATAAATCACGAGGTTGGTTTTTGGCGTAATCCCGAAGTATGGAATGAAAAAGAAAAAGAGCGCCGCCAACACCACGTTAATAATCTGCGCATTAACAATGATTGACAGTATTCGACTTCTCAACAGCGTTGTGTGTTTCCCGTAGAGACCGGAAATAAAGTACACTAAAACCCACACAACGAAGAGTACGGAGAATGGCACTAAGTGACTGTATAGGAGGCGGCTGTCTGGAAGCTCGAAATACCGAAGCGTGAGCGTAAGCCACAGCGCAAAGAGAAAAAATAAAATATCCCCCAAAAGGAGAATAAACGGCTCTTGTTTACTTGCAACTGTCATGGATTATATGATGTTATAGTACAACAAGAAACGGGCCCTGCAAGTGACAGTCCTTGGGCTTCCAATGACCGCCCCGCCCCAATTCTGTCCTGCGTATCGTCATGAAGAAGAAAATATTTTTCGTTATTACTAAATCGAATTGGGGCGGGGCGCAACGATATGTTTTTGATTTGGCGACAGCACTCCCCAAAGAGAAGTATGATGTGGCAGTAGTCTTGGGAGGTACAGGAAAAGTACATGGAGACACGGGGCGGCTCGCCCACGAACTTCAAGCCCACGCGATACCAGTCCATTATATTCGCTCGTTTGCGCGCGACATGTATCCGCTTCGTGACCTACGCGCTTTTTTCGAATTGCTCCGTCTCTTTATCAAAGAGCGGCCCGCAGTGCTACATCTCAATAGCTCGAAAGCCGGAGGGGTCGGAGCGTTTGCTGGCCGTCTTGCCGGAGTCCCCACAATTGTCTTTACCTCACACGGACTTGCATATGATGAAGACCGCACAATCATCGCACGAACCTTTATAGGGATTGCGACGTGGGCGACTTTCTTTCTTTCTCATGCGGTTATTCTTATTTCCGAAGAAACATTCCGCCGCGCAAATCGGCTTCCCTTTGTTGCTCACAAGCTTCATCGTATTTATAACGGTATCAATCCCATTCCCTTTAAGGAATCAGCGGAATCCCGCCGTGTGCTTGCAACTCATATGGACAAAGCCACACCGCTCTCTGGCATATGGGTTGGCACTATTTCAGAATTGGTGCGCAACAAAGGACTTTCCTACCTTGTTACGGCGGCGGCCAAAGTAAAAGAACGTGGTCTTGAATGTACCCTCTGCATCATTGGGGACGGCGATGAGAGAGAACGGCTTTCACAACAGATACAACGGGCAGGACTTCAAGAGAATGTGCATCTCTTGGGGTTTGTGCCGGAGGCATACCTGCTCCTCAAAGCGTTCAATATCTTCACCCTCACATCGGTAAAAGAGGGCCTGCCCTACGTCCTGCTTGAAGCCGGACAAGCCAAATGCGCGGCTATCGGAAGCCGTATTTCTGGCATTACTGACATTATTGAAGATGGGGCAACCGGACTTCTCATAGATGCAAAACAGAGCGACGATATTGCAGAGAAACTCGCGACTCTTATCGAAGATACCTCCTTGCGCACACGACTAGGAGAAGCGCTCTATGAACAAGTGACGAACCGCTTTTCCATACAACGCATGACAGAAGAAACTGTCGCGCTCTACTAGATCCCCAGAAATTCCTTCTTCGCATCGTCTTTGTGCGTGGCGCGCGCATACCGGCGCATGCCCATGAGGATGCCGAGGCCAATAAACTCGGTGATAAGGTGTGACCCCCCGTAGCTCATAAACGGAATGGTTGTCCCCGTAACCGGCAAGAGGCCGATGTTCATGCCGATGTTGATTACAATATGGCTCATGAAAAGTATGGCAAGACCCATGCCGAAAAGCACTTCGAAGTTGGTCGCCCCGCGTATGGCATTCTCAAGGATGCGCCACATCACAAGCGCAAAAAGAATAAAAAGGAGGAGCACGCCGACAAAGCCCCACTCCTCCGCAAAAGCCGCAAAGATAAAGTCGGTTTCATATTCCGGCAGGAACTCAAGTTTTGACTGCGTTCCGTAGCCGACCCCTTTGCCGAACCACTGTCCGGAACCGACTGCAATTGTCGACTGGTAGGCGTTGTAGCCCGTCCCTTGGATGTCGGCGAGCGGGTTGAGGAAGGTTACAATACGATCTTTTTGATAGTCCTCAAACACGTACGTCCACATGCCAAACAGCACGATTGTGCCTCCCAAAATGACCGCTATGAGGTGTTTCTTTGAGATACCGGATACGAGCACCATGCCGAACCACAACAGGAAAATGATGATTGCGGAGCCGAAATCCGGCTGGAGCAGGACAAGGAGAAAGATAATGAACGCATAAAAACCGGACACAAAAATGTGGCGAATATTGGCGATTTCGATATGTCGACGTGAGAAGTATTTTGCAAGCAAGATGATGACAGCAAGCTTTATGGGGTCAACCGGCTGAAAGGCAAACGCGCCGAAATCAAAACGGTTTTGCGCTCCCTTCACGATGTCGCCGAAGAAAAAGACGAGGAAGAGCAGTATGACGGATCCCGCAAAGAGGACAACGACAGCGCTGGTGCGGCGCAGGAAACGGAAATCGAAGAAACTTAAGAGGAAGAAAAAGAAGATTGCGAGCGATCCCCAGATCAGCTGATTCTCAAAGAAGTAGTTCTCGCCGGAAAAGGAGTTCATGGTGAGAGCCCCCGCCACAGTGAGGAGAAGAGCGGAGATAAAAAGCATCCAATCAATGTGGGAAAAGATTGAACGGGCCTGGCGAATTGTGGAGCCGGGGGTGCGCAGTTGCATATGCATACGTCCTATTCCCCAAACGGTGCGCGCGGGAGTATTTCTACCTTGGCGACCGGAGTGCCAAATGGTTTCGGCCACGTAAACACGAGTGGAGCAGAGGATTGTTTAGCCAGAAGTGGTACGACTGTCCGCGATGAGGCAATGGCGTTGTTATCCGCATTAAAAATTGTGGCGATTATTTCAACATCTCTGATGTCCGAGAATGAATCATTCTTCACTTCCCCCTCGAGACGCGGTGCGCTCTCTTCATTGAGTAGGCGTCGCTCGCCGATAGAAAGTCCTTCTACGCCTATCAAGACACGCTCCCACTGCGGCTCTTCGAGAAACTCGAAAAAGGCGCGAATGGGAACCCGCTCGCCGGAGGCAATTGCTCCCTCAAACACCGCCGTCACGCCATTTGGCGAGATGTATGTGCTCCCCCTCCTCTCCGCAACCAAGAGGCTCTCTGCATCAAATAGTTTGAACGAGTAGCGCACATTCCGAATACCTGCGTCGAAGTTCGGGTTATCGACATAGGCAACGGCACCATACACGCCAGGAACGACCTCAAAGGAGCGTGTCCACAACACGGTCGCTTTCTTTACCTGCGATTGATGGAGGAGTGTGCACGGGCCGCCACGATCAATACCAAGTTCTCCTTGATTCTGTATGCCATCAAAGCAGGTCGGCTCTTCATACCACCACAAGAAAGTGGGCAAACCGACGGTGAGTGCAAGAAATAAAAATACGCCGCCGCCGTATAGTGTCCGTCTTCTGCTTGCCCAAGACATGTTAGTAATTGTTATGAATGAAATGAATTACAATTTCTTACATCCCGTTCTTCTTTTGCTGTAATTGTATTTTGTGACTCGCGTGTGCGAATAGCACATCCCTTGATGGGCGAAGCGTGTCACATCTATTCATTGTCCCAAATGAAAATTAAAATGGAAGAACAGAGCTTGTTCGCAAAAGAAGAACTGGGATGGTATTTCTATTCTAACAGAAAACCGCCGCTTCGAAAGCGACGGTTTCCCAAATTGAGTCCTTTGTTCTGGCGACTAGCTACTCTCCCCTTACGAGTACCATCGCCTCAACAGAGCTTAACTGCCGTGTTCGGAAAGAGAACGGGTGTGACCTCTGCGATAAATCACCAGAACAAAAGATTCAATGTTGTTTGAATACCCAATGATGAGCACGATTCTGTGTGTGGAATCGTGGATGGGAAAAGAACCAAGAATTGGTCGGGGGGAAGGGATTCGAACCCTTGACCTCTTGCTTAAATTGCAAGCGCTCTACCGGGCTGAGCTACCCCCTAACAACGACACAACGCCTTCATTGATGAACTACGCCTCCTTAGCGTTCAAAAGTGGTGGAGCCGGAGGGTCTCGAACCCCCGACATCCTGCTTGCAACACAGGCGCTCTACCCCTGAGCTACGGCCCCTTCACTTTCGAAAGACCCATCATTGGATATTCAAACTTCGTCATAACAGGCACATTAAGAGAAACAAAAGCAAGGGCGCGATTTTCCGATTTCCTAATAGGAATGGACGACATTAGTACTTCTCGGCTCAACACATTACTGTGCGTACACCTAAAGCCTATCACCTAGTCATCTCCTAGGGGTCTCATAACGATTTCTGATCTTGAGGTTGGCTTCCCGCTTAGATGCTTTCAGCGGTTATCCGTTCCCGACATAGCTACTGGGCGCTGCTCCTGGCGGAACAGCCCACACACCAGAGGTCAGTTCATTTTGGTCCTCTCGTACTAAAAACAAATCCTCTCAAAAATCAACGCCTGCAGTAGATAGGAGACCAACCTGTCTCACGCATGTTCCCGCACATTACTGTGCGCATTGGACTGTAGCTTCACCGAGCACCAAAATGGTGCTTGGCTGCTGACGTTCAGTCTCTACGGGTCCGAGCACCAGGATGGTGCTTGGTTCCCTCGGTATTGTCTCTGAACTCCATCCTTCGACAAGCTCAGGATAAAATCAAAGATTTTACCGATATCAGTCAGCTTGATCACTCTCTATTGCTAAAGAGGACCGCCGTGATGCGATTGGTTCTATTCCCGACGCTTTGGTCGGGATCCCGATTTTTACATCGGGACTTAGTGTGACGAAAAGACTTGCGATTCTCTCAATGGGATTCAAACAGTCGAATCACGAAGTGATTGCTTCTGACTTTCGACTTTACACTTTCTACTTGTCGAGCAACTTCGTTGCTCGACGGTTTGAACCCAGCTCGCGTACCTTTTTAATTGACGAACAGTCAAACCCTTGGAAGCTTCTCCACCTCCAGGATAAGGTGAGCCGACATCGAGGTGCCGAACACCGCCGTCGATATGGACTCTTGGGCGGTACCAGCCTGTTATCCCCGGGGTAACTTCTATCCGTTGAGCTCTGGCCGCATCTAACGCGAACCATCGGATCACTATGCTCTGCTTTCGCACCTGCTCGACATGTACGTCTTGCAGTCAAGCCCTCTTGTGCCATTACACTATCGGCACGGTTTCCATTCGCGCCTAGAGGACCTTAATAGACCCCTCCGTTACTTTTTAGGAGGGATTCGCCCCAAACAAACTACCCACCAGATACTGTTCCGGTGCGTTTTTTCCGCACAGGTTAGAGAATGCAAAGTAATAGAGTGGTATTTCACTGGCGACTCCACCGTGCCCAAAAGCTCGGCTTCAAAGTCTCCCACCTATGCTACGCAATTAATTCACATCCCCAATATCAAGCTATAGTAAAGCTCCCGGGGTCTTTTCGTCTAACTGCAGGTAGCCGGCATCTTCACCGGCATTGTATTTTCACCGAGCTCTTCCTCGAGACAGTTCCCCAGTCGTTACGCCATTCGTGCACGTCTGAAATTACCAGACTAGGAATTTCGCTACCTTAGGACCGTTCTGTATATTTTCTATGACAAGCAATTACAGTTTCTTGTCAACCTTATATCGCTATAAGGACTCGACTATATCTTCGCAATGCTGTGCTGCACGTTTTGTGCACAGTGCGTTCTGCGTATAGTCTGTGAGGATTTTATTGTGTGTATGCGTCTTGCAAGTTGTACTTTCTCTTGCGTCCGGCGCCCCAATTGAGCTGTTCACGTAATACAAGGATTTCATTAAACCCTCCTTTCGTCAGGTGTTCCTTGTAGTACATCTTCTTCACTATCTTTGAAAAAATAGTGAAGTTGCGCTTCTTGTTTGCCGAGAGAAAATTGAACCGCCTAAAAAACGGCAGTACATTTTCATACAACGAGGTAATGTTCGTGACTTCATAGTACACGATACCATCTCTTCGTGTTCGCAGAGTCCCGCACCCAATCACTTTTTTAATAAAAGCGAGTATGACACGGTCTTTCTGTGACACATTGAATGATGCGGTAACCTTCCACTCCCCTACAAAATCTGTTCGCTTCTTGAGAGAGACATTGAAGCTTCCCTCTCCGTCAACAAAACCGGCTATGTAGTGTCCGTGGTTTTGGTTAATCTTTTTGTAATCGTGCATATTTCACAATTACCACACAATAATCTTTCCTGCGGATTGTCTGCACCAGACACATTGTTACTGCCATTTCGACTGTGTGGCGAGTAGTGCTGGATACTTTGAGGTTTATCCTAAGACTCCACCTCGGTCAGAGTTTCCCGCATATAGCAGAATTTTTTAACGTAACTACAACGTTTTATAGTTACGGCCGACATTCACCAGGGCTTACACAGTCCAGCCGAGCGCTCCGCGCGCAAGCTATAAGTACGCTCATTTCATTCGCTCTAAGGGGTAAGTGAAAAGTCTTGTCCTTATCACTTATTCCTTAAGCGAAGCGTTCTTACGACTTGTGTGCGAAGCACACGACCCCCCGTGGTTAACCTTCTGGCATTGGTCAGGCGTCACCCCCTATACATCCTCTTACGAGTTCGCAGGGAGCTGTGTTTTTGGTAAACAGTCGCCAGGGATCTTTCGCTGCGGCCTCTACACCACTTTAGCCTCAACTTCTACGTTTGAGTGCTTAAAGTTCTAATTCACTAAACGGTCAATACTCCTCCAACTGCGATTGCATCCATCACGCCTCCCCAGAACCCCTTGGCAACCTCAAAATGTCTGAGATTGCCCGAAGACACCAACCCCTCGCGAGCAAGTCTTTCAAACTGCTCAAAAGTGATGTGTCCGCGGGTTCCATTTTCAAATGTGATGCACGCATACATGACGTTGCCGTTCATGGTATCGCACGTTGGAGTTATGTACTTTATTGACTCATTCAGCAGATCGATACTAATTTCCGTAGTATCTTTTGCCACTTGGTCATCTCCTCTTTTCATTTCATGACGTGAGTTGAGGACAAAGTGGTGCAGAGGCAGACCTTATTCCGAAGTTACGGTCGCTTCTTTGCCGAATTCCTTGAGGAAGAATCACTCGTTCGCCTTGGTCTACTCGACCTGACCACCTGTGTCGGTTTTCGGTACGGTTTCATTGAAGTTGAAGCTTAGAGGATTTTCTTGGAAGCGTGCTTTCCTGGATGAATCATGGCGTACCATGACGTCTCCGCTCTCCTTGGGCTTATGCTTGCCGGATTTCCCTAACAAACACCCTTAGAGCACGGACGCAAATCCAATAATGCGCCCAGAATACTACGCTCCGTCTCCCCATCGCACTTCAATAAAGTCATGGAATATTAACCATGTGTCCATCGCCTCCCCCTTTCGGGATCGGCTTAGGCCCGACTAACCCTTCGCTGATCTTCATCGCGAAGGAAACCTTAGTCTTTCGGCGTGCGGGACTCTCACCCGCATTGCGGTTACTTGTGCCAACATTCTCACTTCCGTATGCTCCACCATGGGTCACCCCTTTGGCTTCATCGCGAACGGAACGCTCTCCTACCGCTTATGAGTTTCATAGAAGACCGAACACAAATTTTTTAATTATTGCGTTCGGAATAGTGATGTGATTGGAATAATTTCCTTTTTCGGGAAGCCGTCCTTGCATCGGATACGGCACCGTGGTGCAGCTTGCCACCTGGAAGGTTCCTAGGATTCTTCCTTTGTATGGTTATATGTGCCTGCCTGTAGGTTCCGGGGACCTTGCGAGTCGTACCGGCTGTCCTAACCACGTGATTCTCCAACCACAAAAAATTTCAAGGTGATTCCCCGTCGCACGGACCGGAAATTCCTTTGTACATGGCGGACGGCACTAAACCTTGCCGCAAGATCAGATCCTGCGGCAGAGCGCCGTCCGCCCAGTAGAGCGCACTTTGACCGGGCATGCTGATCCCGGCGTACTATGCGCGCTCTCCAAGCGGCCCATTCAGGTGAGATGTCACCCTTACAGACTGTGCTGGCTTTTTAGGCCGTCAGTCGAAGTCGCCGCTTGTTTTAATTTTCCTCTATGAAACTCACAAGCCCTCAGTTTCGGTACTATGCTTAGCCCCGATTATCTTCGGCGCAAGATCTCTAGATGAGTGAGCTGTTACGCTTTCTTTAACTGGTGGCTGCCTCTAAGCCAA
>Ga0209542_10003232_pt1 | contig 35058 bp, 42 predicted proteins | sample RifCSPhighO2_01_FD_184028 | JGI IMG/M metagenome (GOLD analysis project Ga0209542, IMG submission 184028) | Soil microbial communities from Rifle, Colorado - Rifle CSP2_plank highO2_0.1 (SPAdes) (version 2) | ecosystem: Environmental > Terrestrial > Deep subsurface > Rock core/Sediment ...
ATTCTTTCCAGGCAAACAATTTTTCCCGCTCTTCAAGCGATAAATGATGATAAGTTCGCATCGATTATGCACCTCCTCCCGAATCCTATATTATACCTGAGTGGTGCACTTCGTTTGCGAACCTAAGTCAAGTATGCTAATCTAGATGGACGAAATTACCAATTAGTTAGTATAAATCTATGAAAATTCCGAAAGCTATTGAAAAATTAGTTGAAAGTTTTGAGGCACTTCCGGGAATTGGTCCAAAAACGGCGCAAAGGCTCACCTTCTATCTTCTGTTTGTTCCGCAAAGTCGGCTGGACGAATTTGCGGAAAACCTGGTAAATCTTAAAAAAAACACTGTGGTTTGCTCAAATTGTTTTAATATTGGAGACAGTGATCCGTGTGAAGTATGTTCCGATAAACAGCGTGATCAAAAAGTAATTTGCGTTGTTGAAGATCCGTTGGATGTCATAGCGGTTGAAAAAAGCGGAAAATATAACGGGCTTTACCATGTTTTGCACGGCGTGATCGATCCTTTAAATAATCTTGGGCCGGATGACATATATATTCCGCAATTAATCTTAAAACTCAAATCTCAAAACTCAAAAGTGGAGGAGATAATACTTTCTACTAATCCAACGATGGAAGGAGAGGCAACAGCCATGTATATAACTCGCGAATTAAAAATTCAAAATGCAAAATTAAAAATTACAAGGATCGGGCGGGGATTACCGATTGGTTCGGATTTGGAGTACGCAGATGAAATAACCATTCAGCGAGCTTTAGAGGGAAGACAAGAATACTAGGGTAATTATCTTAGCCAGCGGAATTTACATTTCAGATACAAGACTCCAGATATTGCATCTTATAGTATTGTTTGTTATAATAGTCCGCGTGAAAGAAAAACATCCTGCTAGGCGGGAAGAAAAACCTCTTGATATTTTTGATAAAAAATACAGGCAGGCTATCAACCTACATTTCCATGAAGATTCTGTTTCTGTGCTCAGCGCTCAGATTGACGGAATTTGTGCTGCCGTTCATGATTATAATCCTTGTGCATCGGTATTTGAATTTTATGATGCCCTTTGCCAGGTTTTACCGGGAAAAGTCAGTTCTAAAAAACAACAGGAAGCTTTGCAAGCTGCTTCGGTTCCTGAGACTTTGATTATCGGGAAGAAGGTATTGTTGTTTCTTAATTTAAGAACGATAGTTTCCGGCATTAAAGAATGCATGATAAATGATCCTTCTTACAATGATGAACTGACTCAAGGCGTAATTGCGGATATGTATGAGAATTTAACTGAAATAGTTGGAGAAGGTGGTAGTCTAGTAAGAAAAAAACTTCATGAAGTTGCCCAGGAAAGTGCGGCAGAACGCCTGGCAAAAGATAAAGGTTTTTCTTTGGAGCTGGTAAAAAGCAAAAAAGCGGGAGAAATAGAAAGAGAAATAAATGATCTATTTAAAACTGAGAATTCCTACAGAATGTCCGGTGCGCAGATAGATGATGCAGTGCAAAAGTTAAGCGGCGCAACTGGTGTGAGAGCGGATCTGATAGCAGAAAGGATAAGAGAAAGAATATCAGTTTTTCCAATACCCCAGGAAGACGTGGGAGAAGATAATGCTTTTCAAAAGGCAGCTGATCAAGATATAAAAGAGAGAATAAGAGAAGCACTGCACAAATTAAGCGAAAGAGGAGAAAGCGTAATTCAGATGAGATTTGGACTTGAAGACCAGCAGGAGCAGACATATAAGCAAGTAGCAGGAAAACTTGGGGTAAGCAGTGAGAGAGTCAGGCAGATAGAGGAGCATGCTATAAGTAAATTACGCCATCCACAGATTAACTGGAAATTTTTGGTAAGAGATGATATAGATAGAACTGTTGAAGTTGAAAAAGTAGTTCCTGTAAATAAAATAGTAGAAAGATACAAAAATGTGAAACTGAGCAATATGCCAGGGCTTTCCAGTTGGACAATAGATTATCTTGACAGAAAGAACATTAAAACCATTGGAGATTTAAGTAATTTATCTGGCACGGATATTTTCATAGTTTTACGATACAGACCAAATGTATTTTATCAAGTTACTCATGCGTTCTATAGATTTTTAAAATCAGAACAGGTGAATCAGGAAGATATTAATGAATTATGGCAATCGTTTTCTTTATAACTATAATAATATTATAGAACTTAAATTTTATAAAGATAAACTTTTTTCATTTCTTTTGTATGCTTTCTGTTTGGAAGCTGGAAATGACTTGAGATAAATCTTGCGCCCGGTTTACACTCTTTTTCTATCTTTGTTTCTAACCTTCCCATAATATAAGGGATCCCGTAAATTGTCACGATATCAAAAGATGAGAAGTCCACGCCCCAGAAACTTTTAAAATGTATGAATGCATTTTTTTCAAGCCCGGCCTTTTTAATTTTATATTTTGAAAGAATAACAAGCAGCGGATTTGCCTCGTAGCCATGTGCCTCGAGCCCCTTTTTAGCAAATTCCATAACAATTCTTCCGTCCCCTGATCCAAGATCCGCCATTTTTTCACCTTTCTTAAGAGCTGAAAGCATCAGCATATTTTTTAGCCTTTCATTTCCCGTGGGAGCATAAGGCGCGCCATTTAAAAGCATCCAGATTATGAAGATTATAAAAGACAAAAGCCCTATGATTATTAGAAGTTGTGAGAGATAATAAAAAATTGCGTACATAAAAGTATATAAATAATTTCCTACGATAATATTGACATTCTAATATATTTACTATTATTATAATATAAGGACATAGAATATATGGTTGAGCAAAAAAGGAAAACCTTCATCAGGAAGAAAAAAACTGAAAAAAAGCATACAGAGAAGAAAAAAGTAATAAAGCGCATTGCTGCGGAAAATGAAGCAGAAAAGAAAGTTTCTCCTGTTGTTGAAGAAACACCAAAAACACCGGTAGAGTCTGCGCCTCAGGTTACCCCGCTTGAAGTCCAAGAAAAATCTGTTGAACAGCCCCCCGTTATTTCTGCGCAGCCGGAAGGGCAATTACCTCCTGTTTCTGTCACAGAAGAAATTCCTCGCGCTGATTTGGTGAATATATCTCCCCAAAATTATGAAAATCCTCCGGCGGCTCCGGCAAGTAATCCCTTACAAAACTCAACGTCCGCGCCGGCTGATTCAGCAGAGCAGGCAGTTGTCCAATCGCCCGCGGAAGCTACAAATCCGCAGACAGAAGGCGTGAATCCGGAAGCTCAGGTTTCCGGTAGCGAACCATTTATTGGTTTGCCTCAGGAAAAAAGCAATAAAAAACTGCTGATATTTTTGGTGATTACACTACTAATTGTTTTGGGAGGCGGCGCTTTCTATGTTTATAAAAATGTCTTGAATAATAAAACTCCAGTCAAAAATGTAGTCCAAAAGGTTTCACCTTCTATTTATAAAAAACCTACTCTTACTCCTACGGCAACGCTCACGCCTCCTCAATTAACAAAATATTCAATCAAAGTGCTCAATGGGAGCGCTATAAGCGGGGAAGCGGCAAAAGTTAAATCGATGCTTGAAAAAGGAGGATTCATGGTTTCAAGCGTAGGTAATGCCACAAATTCCGCGTTTACAAAAACCGTGATCAGCGCAAAGAAAACTGTAAGCAAAGCTTACCTTGAAAAGTTGAAAACAGATCTTTCCTCATCATATTTACTTGATGATACTCAAGTTTTACCGGATACTCAAACATCTGATGTTGTCGTGACAATCGGAAGCGGTAAAGCTCTTTCTCCAACGTCCTCAAAATAATTCAGCGTTTTAATAGTTGCTTGATATTTATTTTTATAAAGGCTAAACTTTATGGATAAGGAGGTGAAAGTCATATGATGGGTTACGGGATGGGAGGATTTGGAGCGCTGGCAGTTTTGTTTTGGATAGTAGTGTTTATTGATCTGGTGCTTGTGGGAATCTGGCTCTTTAAACAGGTTGTAAATAAAAAATAAGCAGTTTACTGGAGTCCCACGAAGTCTATTTTGGGGAATTGATTTCTTACCGCTTCCCAAAATTTGTCCGCAAGTTTTGAAGAAAATTTACTGTAACCGCTTGAGTCGGAATTATTACATAGCATTTTTTCATATCTTCTTATTATTTCCATTACTTTTTCTCCTTCTTCGTTGAATTTTTTCTGCCATTTTTCAGGTTCTACAGCGTAAGCATCATGCAGTATTTTAAAAGAATCAAAAACTTCCTTATTCTGACTTAGCATCTCCTGGAAATATTTTTGGTATTTGGTCATAAATGTTATTTTAATATTTGTATTTATGATTTGCAATTTTGATCTTATATCTTTAATATGTATTCTGTGAACGGTCAAGTTAATAGAGAACACAAATTAAAAACCGGACTCTTGATCGGAAGATTTCAGCCTTTTCATAAAGGGCATGATTATCTGATTAAAAAAGCGCTCGGGCAAGTGGATAAGCTAATAATAGCAATAGGAAGCAGCAATGTAAAAGACACAGACAATCCTTTTACATATCCGCAAAGAAAAAAGATACTTGAAATATATATAGAAAATGAGGATATGGAAAATAAAATAGTTAAAATTTTTCCGTTACCGGATAACCCAAGCGATGATGTTTGGGTAAGAAATGCTGTTAAAAAAGCGGGGAGGATAGACGTTATTATCAGTAATAATGAACTAAATGTTAACAGATTTTTTGAAAAGGCAGGATTTAAAGTTCTACGTTTCCCTTTTTACAAAAGGAACATTTACGAAGGCAAGAAAATAAGGGATTTGGCAAGACACGGGAAACGATGGGACAAAAGAGTTCCAAACGTTTTGGCCCCCGTGATTCAAAAATTGCTGGTTTAGAACATGTTATGATCTTCTTAAATATACTTTTGATGCTTAATACCGGTATCTTTTTTGCCTTTCCCCTTGTGTTTGTTGTAGCTTTTCTCTATCTTTTAAGGCTTCTTAATAAAACGGAAACAAAAATAATCTTGAGAGACTGGTAGCTCCTCCAAAACCTCAAGACAGTCAGGCCATAAATAACGTGCAAAATTGAAATTTGAAAAATATTTCCTTTATGTTATAGTGAAATTATATGAGTGACGAGGAAAAATTAAAAAGAAAAGATGAAGCATCTAAAAATGAGACATCTGCTTCAAGAACTCCGCGGGTAACGCCGGAACCTTCTGACCCGTTTGATACTTTAATACAATTTGCCCAAAGAGGAGCGCAGACCGATGAAGATAAAAGAAGACTGGAGGAAGTTTTAGCAGAAATTAAAAGATTAAAAGAGGCCGTGGCAAAAGCAGGTTTACCAGTTGCAAGAAAAATAGATGTTGCTCTTCCAGCGGGAGGTGAAGCGGCAAAAGAAGTTAACAGTCCTATATTAGAAAGCCTTCAGGAACAGTTAGCGCAAGTTACATCTCCCTTGTTCCATGGGCTAAGACAAGAAGCATTATCCAGAATTGACGCTGAGAATAGAGATATAAGAAAAGAGAGAGAAAAAGGGTTCTTAAGAAACGCGCTTGATGCAACGTTTCACAGAGGCACTGTTGAAGCAGGCTCGCCGCAATATAAAGTTGTGGGCAGAAATGGCCGTGAAGCAATATGGTCCGCGCACATTGCAAGGCGTGGCAAGCCGGTAATAGCTGATTCAAAACTCAAATATAAGGTAAGGCGTTCGGAAGGTGGTTTTGTTGAGCTTGATAGCCTGCAGTTTTTAGAGGAGCATCTCAGGCCACAGGACAATCCAAAGTCGGGTAGCCGTGCTGATTACACCGTTGAATTTGATCCGGATGGCGTTGTAGGCATGACTGCGGTTTGGAATGAAGGTTATTCTGGTTTCGATTTAATGAGTCCGGCGCAAACTGAGCATTTAAGTAAATTGGGCATAATGAGAGATATACGTATCTATGATCAGTTTGAAGGGACGACGGAAGGGGACGGACATTTAAACAATATTTTCCTGAAGATGAGTTTAAGAGGGCAGCCTTCAGTTATGGTTGGGCAAAAATATAAGGTTGCAATGAGAGAACTTAATGGTCAATATGTTTGGGATACAATTGGTTCAGTTTTTAACAGAAACTATACTACCGGATTTAGTTTTAATATAGACGAAAACGGAAAGGGTGAGTTTTTGGCGGCAGAAGAACATATTGGGACAAAACATTTCATTTTGACCCGGCCACTCACCTCAACTCTCCGCTTCGCGGATAACTTTAGAAGACGCCTTCAAAATATTGAACCTAACGATTTTGTCGGACTGGTTGGCGGTGTAGCGGGAGAAATTCCTCATAGCAGAAGATGAAAATTATTTTTCTTGGCACAAATGGGTGGTACACGACTGACACGGGAAACACAACCTGCGTCTTAATTGATAGTCGTGATTATTATATTGTGTTTGACGCGGGGAACGGAATTTATAAACTTGATCGCTATATAACTGTCAATAAACAAATATATTTGTTTTTGAGCCATTTTCACGTAGATCATATTTCCGGTTTGCAAACTCTTTTGCGATTTAAATTTCACCAGGGAATAAAAATTTACATTCAGGAAGACGGCAAACGTGCTTTTAATACCTTTATGGATCATCCTTTCACTTTTTCGCTTGATAGGTTGCCGTATAAAACCGAACTAAACGAGCTTTCAGAAGGAGAACACAGGATTCCCTTTAAAGTTACTGCCCGAAAACTTCAGCACGTTGAGACATGTTTTGGATATCGCCTGGAGTTGGACGGAAAAACTGTAACATACGCAACTGACACAGGAGTATGTGAAAATGATTATTTGCTGGCAAAAAATGCCGATTTATTAATTCACGAATGCGCAAATCCTGTTTCTGACAAGTCTTCAACTAATGGACACACAGGTCCCTCAGAAGCAGCAAAGCTTGCAAAAGATGCAAATGTGAAAAAGCTTGTTATGATGCATTTTTCGGCAGATATGTACAAAAAATTAGAACAGCGTAAAGAGGCAGAGAAAAAAGCGCGTGAAATCTTTAAAAACACGTTTGCCGCCTCAGATGGTCAAGAGATTGACCTTTAGAATATCTATAGTTCGCGTATAAATCGCAAAATAGATAAGTATAGCAATTGCCATGACAAGCCAGATGGTGATAAAAGCGATCGTGTGGTAGCGGTTTGCGATAGTAAAATTTTCTTTTAATTTTTCCGGAAGTCTATTTTTGCTTCTTGAAATTATGTAGTTACTTATTCCATCTATAGAAATGGAAAGAAGTATAGGTAGGTATAAAGGAACTTGAACTATTCGGTAAGACATTAATGTGCAGATTCCAAATACCCAACGCAGAAGAAACACGGATAAGGATATAAGCAAAAAAGTATAGAGACTGTTTTTTAAAAGCCGCAGGGTTTCCAAAGCCAGATTTTTGTTTCTGTTAAAATAAATAATGTTTGCCAGAATGGACCAAGCAGCAGCAAGCACGATGTTATTGTATACCATAATTTTATTCTACATTAATATTGTAATTTCTTAAATAAGGAATTAAAAAGCCAAAAAAATGCCTAGATGATTGACCTATAGTATTGACATTCAGGCAAAATGTCATTATAATTGCTTCCTATGGCTGAAATATTTGTTCCAAAAGGCATGCAGGCTGAAGGATTTAAAGTAACCTATACTTTACCTTCTGGATTGGCCGTTGCTGTGCCTATTGACTCTACTGGTTTTGAAAGCGCGGTTGCCCTAAGCGCTAGAAATGGCCACAATGGAAACACGTCAAAACTTATAATTCCCTCAGAACATAATCCATATACAAAAGTGGTATTACCAAACCAAAATCCTAAAGATGGGAAATTCAGTTTGCTCTTAGAAGGCGAAATTGTTAGATTCGGTAATCCCGCTTCAGGTAAAAAAGAAATAACCAGAACTTCTACGGAAATTGCCCAGGCTATATACGCGCCCCAAGTTTTTCTTGCAAACGAAGCAAGAAAAGTTCTTTCAAAACCCGCAGATAAATTGACAGAAGAAGTAATTGCTAATCTCATGGAACAAAAAGAAGATCCTCAACTCCGATGGTTTTCAAAAAAAGCTGCTAGGAGGAATAAGCAAGTAGTATCTTATTACAACAAGGATAAAGATACAACAGAAAAAATGGTTAAATCAAGTCCGGGAGCGCTTGAATCTGTTGCTTTGGCAGTTTGCGCGAACTTAGATGAAAAATGTTTTGAAGGGTATGAGGATAGACTGGTTTTTGGCCGTCTTGAAAAATTAATAAAAGAATACAGGCTTTATGCTTTGAAAGCACGGCAGACACCGGAAATGCCTGACCTTGCTTTAAAACTGATAGATTCGCTTGATAGTTATTATAAGTATCCGCATTTGAGAGGAAAAATATATTCTCTTCTTGAACAGACAAAAATTCCGGATTCACTCAAGGAATCTTTGGTCAGGAAAATGGATGAGGGACATGATCTTGACCATCCTTTGGCTTTTGAATTAACGCAAGATATTGCCAGAACAAATCCGGAATCTGCCTGGATTAAAGACCAACAGCAAAGAAGAGCAAGTATGCTTGAGACTTTAAAAGGTTCAAACCAGGAGCTTTTTGATAGCTACGCACATCTTGCAAATGCAGCAAGCGCGTTGGTCTATTCAGGCGATCCAATTTCTCCAATAGAAGGCAAAGTTGGAATGGAAATTGAATTTGCCCTAGAAGGCCAATGGGATCATTTGATTTATCGGCTTCCTCACAAATATTCAAGTTCTGAATCAATTTATGAGAAAACAGCCCGCGGTCTTAAAAGAGATTGGAGACTGCATGAAGACGGAAGCCATGAGCTTACAAGAGATGACAAAAGACTGATGCACGACAGGAGTTACATATCTTCATTTACAAATCTTTATAAATGGTTTAAAGACTACGCGCTTGATCTTTATAGTCTTCATTTACATTTTGATGATAAAAGACACCCGCATAAGCCTCACCTGGGTGGTCTGTACGAGGACTTTGGTGAAGGTGGAAGATCATTGAAACATAACGACTTGCATACGTGGGAGGCAAGACCTATTTGTGTTCCGAAAGTTGGAAACAGCGTTAATCCGGCAAGACTTGAAGACGCGATAGGATTTTATCTTCATGCTACTAAAGCTGAAAATACAAGAGAGGAAGAAAAAATAACGGTTTCCAGACAGGATGAAAATATAAATATGAAGAAAGCTGTCTGGGGCCATATTTGTACGTACATAGAAGATCCGGAGGGAAGACTTGCTGCTTTAATGTCTTTGCAAGACGGTCTTGCGTTTATAGCGGCCAACCCTTTTGCCTTTGTGAATTCATACACAAGAGAAAGCCTTCCATATTTGTCCGGCCGTTTAAGGATAGAAGCGGAAGGAAAATCCACGCTAACATACTTAAATACATTGGAGGCTGTGGGAAAAGGTGGTTTTCAAGATGAAGTTAAATATCTCAGGACTATTCCCTTTCAGAGAAATATAATCTACAACATACTTGCTTATGATAAGGAAGGAAATGCTGATTTATTGAGGTCTTTGGCTTCAGGAAATCAAATTCCTAGTGGAATTGAGGAGGCATCAACGAGACAAATAAACACACATAGTGCTCGTACACGGGAATACTTCAGTATACCGGTTGGGCAGAGGATGAGAAATCACATTGAAGGATTGATACCAACAGAGGATTCACATAGAGACATATTTAGAGATAGAGCCAGAGCTACGGATTATCGAATCAATAATCAAATAAATATAATTGAAGAACTGCCTGTGCCGGAAACACTAATTTCCCGCACATTGACGCCGCAAGAAATTCCCATAGCAAGGATAAACAGTATAGAATCCTTATATTCACTAAATAACTTGGAGGAGAATATTATCCTGCCTGAAAGCAATATTCCGGATTTATATTCTCAAGAAGATGATTCAGCAAACAGACAAAGAATTAGCGGAAGGGATTTGGGTACGCGGATCGGGGATTCAATTATAAATATTTTGGATCGCTTACGCGGAATTCAATAAATTATTTTAGCATAATTGATTTTAATAGTAATATTAATCTATAATTTCATTGCGGATGAAGAGAAAAAGAAAAAAAACAATTTTGCCCATGTTGCTGGTTCTGCTGTTTTCTTCCTGCTTGGTATTGATTTTATTTTATTTAAAAGAGAATATAATCGCTTCTAAACAATCGATCGCATATAGTCGCGTTCCCAAAATTATGCCTATGCCTGTTAATTTTACGGAAACAGGATACATAACAGATTTTGATTCAAAGTGGGAGAAAAAAACCGGAAATTGGGTATTTTTGTATGAAAATCCGGGAATTCCGGTGATAAGAGTAAATCTTGAATTTACCAATGAAAGCAAGTGTGATTTAGGAGAAGGGCTCAAGCTCTGTAAAAAGACTCAGCTTATAGAGGGCGAAAGAATAAGAATTGAAGGGCTGATGAGGGTAGATAAACTTATTGTTTCACTAATAACTAAAGCCAGATGAGGCAGCATGTTGTTGTAAAAGCTTCATTTTTTTAATTCGGAAAAAAGTGTCTGGTAAGACTTGTTGAAAATTTTTTCATTGACAAAGAAAGTAGGTATATTAGAAACTCCGTTTAAAAAACCGTTTTCAATGTCTTTTTGTATTTTTGGTAAATACCTATGGTCTTCAAGATCTTCTTTGAATTTAATAATATCAAGCCCCAGATGGTCGGCATATTCTAAAAGATTTTCTTCTATGAGGGAATTATGGTATTCAAATAATAGATCATGCATTTCCCAGAATTTTCCCTGTGCTCCCGCCGACTCAGATGCTTCTGCGGCAAGCCTTGATAAATAGTTGGATTGTACGGGAAATTGCCTGTAGACAAAGCTAATTTTTTTCCCCATAACACCCATAATCTTTTTAACAAAAGAATACGCGTCACGACAAGTATAGGACAAAAAATCTCCGTACTCTATAATTATTAAGGGAGCGTTTTTTTTACCTATAATGTGATCATGTTTATTCACTAAAATCAGGGAACCATTTGACTTCATGCTATTTTCCGGAAGATTTCAGTTTGAAGGTTTTTTGTAAGAAAAATAACAAAAAACATTAAGAAAGTGGTAAGAATTAATCGATTTTAGCTTTTAACAAGTATTAAATTACAAAATATGCAAAACGTTTAAATAATTACTTATTTGGTCTAAACTCTAAAGCCAATGAATTTATGCAGTATCTTTTTCCAGTCGGTTTTGGCCCGTCACTGAAAATATGTCCCAAATGAGCGCCGCAACTGCTGCAGGTAACTTCAGTTCTTATCATTCCAAGACTTGTATCTTCCTCTAAGTTTACATTTCCTTCTTTTGCAAGGTCATAAAAACTGGGCCAGCCGGTTTTTGAATCAAATTTGGTATCGGATGAAAATAATTCTTGTTCGCAAACAACGCAATAATATGTTCCCGGCTCGTGGTTATCTGTATATTTGCCAGAAAACGGCGGTTCCGTCCCTTTTAAAAAGCAGATATTGTATTGTGCAGGAGTCAGTTTTTTCTTGTAATCCTGTGGTGTTTGGTTGTTTCTCATGCTGAAATTATACATCCAAGCGCAGATCTTTTGGGTAAGGATTTTGTAATATTTCTGATAATTATCCCATCAAAACATGGATCGTCATGCTGAATTTACTCGCCTCGCTGGGGCTATGGCGAAGCGGGTTTCAGCATCTTACTTGATCTTGAAACAAGTTCAAGATGACGCGATAAAAGAGGTTATTTGTTCAGAGGGGATAATCACCATATTTCTTACTTGACTTTTATTATGAAATATTAGAAAATGTTTACTCCGTTATGAAAAAGATTGTTGCGATTTTAATAATTGCCTTAATGCTTTTACCATTTTTATTCTCAGAAAAAAAGATTGCTCAAGCTTCAAATATTCAAAAAGAAAATTCCGATATACCGGAGAAAGACGGAGTATATGATGTTCCGGGACATTCAAATCTAAAAGTAAGAGTATTTGTTCATAATCCCAAGCCCACTCCAACTGACCAACCCTCTCTTGTCTGCAATCTTTCCGATCCGGATTCAAATGCAGTTGTTGCGCCTACCGGCTGGCATTTGCCAAGCGGAAACTGGACTTATAAATTAAATATTGGCAGCACGCCTTCCTCAATAGGATCAAATTTGGTAAATATTGCAGACAGCGCATTTGCTACGTGGTCATCATCTTCTGTGGGAGCCAAAGTTGCTTTTGTTAATGGCGGAACTACCGGTATTTCACGAAAAGGCTTTGACAGAAATAATATTATTGCCTGGGGCAGAACGTCCGGTTCGGCTCTTGCGGTTACTTATACATGGTATTATCCAAGTACGGGTTTGGTTGCTGAAGTTGACACAATCATGAATAAAAAATATCAATGGAGCTGGACTGCTTATTCGGCAGACGCCTGCGTCAATTCAAATACTTACGACGCGCAGGATATTTTGACGCATGAACTGGGCCACTGGATAGGATTGAATGATGAATATACCTCGTCTTATGTAAATAGTACAATGTACGGATACGGTTCCAAAGGTGAAATTAAAAAAGATACTTTAACTACAGGTGATTCTGCCGGCGTTTCCGCCATTTACTAAAGATATTTTTATCCTGCCTGTTTCTTAGTAGCTCTTACAATTTGTTTATGAGTCAACCTTGGTCTGGAAGGATGATTTTCTGAGGAAGTTGATAAAGGGTCACCTGTGCCGGTTTTTGAAATAGCTTCTTTAATAACTTTTACACTTAATCCCAATCTAAATTTTCTTGGAGTTTGAGCACCTGCGCCTGGTCTTATTTCTTTTACATATTACTATATCAGTTTCTTTTGGTGGAGAAGGGAATAGAACCCTTTTTCTTCCACTAGTATTCCTCCAGCTCCCAAGAAAAATGCAAAGATTCCGATTATCCAGCCAAGAATAGGAATTGCTGAAAGTATGGCAAAAAGTACTATCCCGATTAAGAGAATAAGGGTATCGGGAAAGTTTATTTTAAGATAAGTAAGTACTTTTTGTCCCACGATGTATGAAATAAAAATTGTTGAAAGATACAAAATTATTACGTAACTTATCAGCAGAATAAACGAGAAGGGGATTCCGATTATCGTCAAAAGCAGCAGAAAGCCTATGACTGGAGTAACTATCAACGCAATCATTCCGACCAGTATGTTTTTCCAGGGTTTTTGCAAAGTTACCTCAACTGTTCTTTTGAAATAGGCTGGCATAAGCTTGAGAATCAGAAGCCCGACTACAAACAAGCTTATGAGTTGAGCAATTTTGAAAAAGCTGATTAATCCTGCAAAAATTCCCCGCAGATCTTTTGTTGTTTCTTCAGGTTTTTTGACAGGATAATATTTTTGTACAAGTTTGCCTGAAATAGTTGCCCCGTTTTCAATCTGCGCTTTTTGATCGCTCCAATAAGTAACATTTCCGTTGACACTGGCATTTGAAGTAAGCGTTAGCTGATCTACCGCGGCATTGATGTTGCCGCCTACCTGACTGGCAATATTTATTTGTCCTGCTGCCACGTTGATTTCTTTTTTGACTGGTCCAAGAATATCTATACTTCCAGCTGCCCCCGCCAGGCTTCCTGAAACGGTTGTACCATCTGCCAGTGTTACCTGTCCTGCTGCTACAGAAATATTTCCGCCAACAGGAGCATAAAAGTTAATCGTCCCGCCAAGCGCCCTTATATTATGGGCAACTTTTCCATGAATAGTAACGTTTCCACCGGCAACCAGAAGATCACCGTTTATATCTCCGTCTACCAATACATTCCCCCCAGCCAAATACGCGTCTCCATTTACGGTTCCGGATAATATTACGTTGCTTCCTGCTGCAAAATAATCTTTGTTTACTGTTTCATTTTTTGGAAGAAGAATAGTTTTTCTTTCTTGGGCTAAGACGGGAAAAGTAAATAAAGAAGCAAAAAGCAAAAGTATTAATATGAAAAGAGAAAATTTTTTCATTTATGACTTCTTATATCTTATCAGGCTTATTATTTTAATTCAATCAACTATAAGCAAGAATATTCTATTAATATTTTTTGGTTGTTCTTAACAGGAATAATTTTCAAAACAGTAACTTTTGCTTTGAGCAAAAAATATTCTTACAACTTTCATACTGCTTTTTATTTTTTATATAACTTGGCATTCTTAATATTTAGTTAAAGAAAGACTAGCTATGAAAATTCAAAACTGTACTAATAGTTTAAAATATCGCAAAGGGTTGGGTTAAGAGTGCCCTTTTATGAAAACAATATAGGGAAAATCGTTGGGAAAAAACCGCTAGGTTTTGTCCCATATGAAAGGCAGGTGAGAGTTTTGAATATAGATGAAAACAAGTTTACCAAAAGAACAAAAGTTCCTTTGTGGGGTTGGATCCTGCTTATAATTTTAGCTTTTTTTGTATCTTTAATTCCAGCAGTACCCATTGGGAGCCCACTTACAGATAACAGCGCTACGGGTGTGGGAGGTTCCCCAAATGACATTTTCAATAAAAAAATAGTTCTTTCTTCAATACCGGTAAAAAACCAGTTAACCGATAGATCTTTTTGGATAAGTTTAAGCAATAAGCAAACATTGCTTGTGATACTTGAAAAGGGAAAAATTTTAAAAGATACTTTAGGACATAAAATGGCTGTAGTAGACGGAGATTTAGTGGATTTAACCGGAATGGTTAAAAAAGTTGATTCGGTTGATAAGATAAAAAGCGAACTTGGATTAAGTAGCGCGGAGGTTTCGGCACTTCTTGACCAGCCAATTTATTTCTTAGTAAGCAGGGCAGAAATCTCACAGGAATAAAAATATATAATTGGGATTAGTTTGATCGCAAAAACATATTACTGTTTCTTCTCATCCAGTACTTTCTGAAGAAGTTCAAGAGTGTTATTCTTTGCATCTTTTTCAGTCATGCCTTGAGAGTCTGCGGCTGCTTTAAAAGTTTTGTTTGTTATGGATTTGCCATTTGGATCAACGCCGGCGTGTCCCTGGCCCATATCATCATCCGGCAGACCGCATCCGCAATTGTAACACATAAAGTCTCACCTCCTTAAAAAAACTATAATTTTTTATAATTATTATTTACCTAATCTTATTCTACCACTACTTGTCCTGTCTGATCTGGATTTAAATGATTGTGATACCCGTAACTTCCCGGTTTATCAAAAATCAAAGGAACCGTTTGTCCATCCTCGAATCTTCCCAGATTCAGAGGAGGATATAACGTGTGAGTAGGGTGCGGATCCGAACTTACGGTTATCGTTGTACCGCTATTATTTATCCATATAACTTTTGTACCAGTTTTGATAGTTATTGTCTTTGGCTCGAAACCATTTGCCGTGATAGTAACATTTGCTATATTTGATGCTTCAGGTTGTGAATTTACCGATGTTGGGTTTGTGTTTGTTTGCTGATTTGTTGTTTGATTTTGTATATTTTGTTCGCTAGGGGTTGTTGATGATTTACTATTCAGTAAATACACCCCCGCTCCCAAAACAACAATTAATAAAACTCCAAATAATATTTTCATATTATCACCTCCCTTCGTTAACAAAATATTATATAAGTTTTAATAAGAAAAATGTCGTAAGAGAATTGTAAGAAAATTATAAGAAAGTTTTTATATAGCCTGAAACGGTACTTATTGCTTCCTCAATGGAATTAATTTGCACAAGTTTGTTTCGAAAATCGCTTGCTTCGGGGAAACCGGAAACATAAATCTTGTAGAACTTTTTCATGTCCGAAAAATTTTTTGCATCTCCCCAAGTTTTTTTCCATAAAGCCAAATGGTCAAGCAGAAGCTGTAATTTCTCTTTTGGTTTAACCTTTTCAGAATCAATATTTTTATCAAACAAAAATATATTTTTAAAAATTGCACGTCCGATCATAACTCCGTCAACTAGATATTTTTCATATTTTTCCTGTGCTTCTTGGATAGTTTTGATGTCTCCATTTCCGATTATTAAAGTTTTGCTTTTTGTCTTATCGCGAAGTCTGACTGCTTTTCCGATTTCTTCCCAGTCCGCGTCGCCGCGGCTCATTTGGCGAGAAAACCTTCCGTGAATAGTTATTGCGTCAAGATCAAACTTTAACAAAAATCCTATCCATTCTTCCGTCTGGATTTTATTGTAGCCAAGTCTTGTTTTAACGCTTACCGGAAGATTGCCTCCCGCGCCCTTTTTTGTCATCTTTATTATTTCAGAAGCAAGTTTTGGGTTATTGATGAGCCCTGAGCATGAACCTTTCTTCACTACTTTCCTGTCCGGGCAGCCCATGTTAATATCTATACCGTCAAACCCCATGTGGATAATTAGCTTGGCTGCTTTTTCATAATCTTGCGGATTATTTCCCCAAACTTGAGCAATTATGGGTTTTTCAAGCGGCGAAAATTTCAATCTCTTCGCGACAGAATCGTGCCCTTTTTCAGATATAAGGCCGGAGACATTAGTAAATTCGGTGAAAAATAAATCCGGCTTGCCGCATTTGGAGATAACCTGCCTGAAAACAGTATCAGTTACGCCTTCCATGGGAGCCTGGATAAGAATAGGTTTTGTCCCGCCAAGACGGGACTGCCAGATATTTTTCATATACGGATTATAACATTTAAAAGTAGTTTGAATTTCAATTTCAGATATTATATACTCCTTCTTCAAGATGAGCCCTATAGAAAGACCAAGATTTGGTGAATTTAAAAATAATTTAACAAATGCCGCGAAACGGGCAAAGGAAACTTTGCCCCGAACGATCGGCCGGATAAGAGAAAGCGGCGTAGATCAGAGATTGAAAGAAACAAGAAAAGCCATAGAAGAACAGGTACGTAACAATCCTGAGATACGAAGATTTATCCGAAAATCATTTGTTGAGATTTTGTCGGATTCAGAAAGAGCAAGCGCACTTGTCATGAGAAGCAGGCAGTCGCGCTTGCGGATAGAGCAATTGGAACAGGGTAGGGGAAGAGGATGCCTATTTCATTCCGCCAAAACTGTTCTTGAGATAATTCCCGGGCAAGTAGGCCCCTATGGGGTAGGCGATCTTATCAATCTGGTAGAAGGCGTTTGGGGCAGGGAACTTCTGGGAAGAAGATTGGATGGAGTAGATAGAGTGATTTCTATTGCTGCTGCCGCAATCCCTGTTATGCCGGCTACGCCGCTGAGAGAAATTGTAAGAAACGAGAGAAAAAATCTTGAAGATTCTGTGGCAGAAAATCTGAAAAGAAAAAGAAATGAAAACGGACAGGAAAAACCATAAAGTTACCTTCTTTATAGAGTTGATTTCGTGGTTTACCTAAAGCAAGCATAGTTGATTTGACAATACAGATAAGTATATCTTATAATTATCTCTTGTAGCATTGTTTTTTATGAATAAGGTTCTTTTTGCCTTTCTTCTCGCATTTATTTTTACAGCCGAAACCGTATTTGCGGGAGGCGCGGACATTTTATACTTTGAAGTATCTCCTCAGGCACAGATTCTTAATCCGGGAGAGCAATATATAGTTCATGTAATGAGTTATGTTGATGAGCAGAATACTGCTCCGGCAAAAGGATGGTCGGTACAAATTAAGCTGGAAAATCCACAAGAAAGCGATTACATTGTGCAAAATGACAAGATAACAAATGAATATGGCAGACTTTACGCAAAAGTTATTTCAAAAATCCAGGGTCCAAGAATTGTTTATGCAGATATTATTATGCCGGATGGTTCTATTAGAACGTCAAAGAACAAATATGTTTTAAATTATTATCCTCTCCCGCAGCTTCAGCCTTCAGTGTTTATTGAGCCAACTGGAAGCGTAATAAAATCAGTAAACACCGTACCAAGTGAAATCAATAAAATCAGCTGGAGAACAAATAATGTGCTGCTGGAGGCAGACGATTTCCATATCAAAGTAGATGGGAAAAAATATATTGCAAAGACCAACGTCAATCTTCACTCCGATTCATCAGGTGCTCCATACACAACGCTGGAAGCGATATGGGAAGAAAACGGGGTTGAGATGAGACTTTTTATGTATTTTGATCATAGGCCGGGAAGTTTCTGGAGATTGTATGAAGTTAGAACGTACAATGGTCAAAAACCAGGTGACTGGATTTTTTACAACCCTTTGGATCAATTTGGGCAGAGCATACAAAACAGCATTGGATATGCTTATATAAATAATGGAAGCTTGATAGAATTTAAGCCTTTGTCCAACAGTAAATATTCAGGAGTTATTTATTTTAGAAACCTGAGACTTCAGGCGTTTATAAATAATTCAAACGTACAAGTTACTGGAACAAAAAAAGAACCACCAGTTACGGTGCAGCAAAATTCTCAAAATGAATCCAATCAAAACGTAGATGAACTAAATAAAAAGGTAAGTAATTTAGAACAACAGCTGGTCGAATCAAAAAGGCAGCAATCATCTTTTGAGGCAAGGCTTAATTCAATTGTGAACTTCATCAAATCCATATTCCCTTTCTTTAAGAATTAAAGATTTATTGTCGTGCCATTTCCGATGTGTCAGCTTTATGCCACTCCGGGAGTGTTATTCTTGCTTACAGCTTTTTTTCAGAATTCTTTTGGTATAATGCGGATGTATGCGCGTGCTTGTTGTTGAGGATGAACATAAAATAGCAAATTCTATAAAAAAGGGCCTTGAGCAGGAAATGTTTGCGGTTGATGTCGCGTATAATGGGGAAGAAGGATATGATCTTGCCAGTGTTGAAGAGTTTGATGTAATTGTTCTGGATCGTTTACTGCCAGGAATAGATGGTGTTGATATATGTAAACGATTGCGTGAAAGACAAATTCACATTCCTGTTTTGCTTCTTACCGCAAAAGGGCAGATCAATGATAAGGTGGAAGGATTAAATGCGGGAGCTGATGATTATTTAACAAAACCATTTGCTTTTGAAGAACTTCTTGCACGCATTAAGGCATTAACCAGAAGACCTAAAAATACTGTTGGATTGGTTTTAAGCGTAAGAGATTTAACGTTAGACACTCTTACTTATGAAGTAAAGCGGGGAGAAAAACAAATTGTTTTATCAAGTAAAGAATTTTCTCTGCTTGAATATTTAACCCGCCATGCAAAAAGAGTTATAACACGTGACCAGATTATCAACCATGTATGGGATTATGATTCAAATGTTCTCCCCAATACGGTTGAAGTCTATGTGAAACTTTTAAGAAATAAGATAGATAAACCGTTTAAAAATAAAAAGCCGTTAATACATACGGTTAGGGGATTTGGATACAAAATAGGATAATATAGTCAAAATTCAATTTGAATTTTTTTATCATGTTTCAATCGGCTAGACTAAAACTTGCTGCCTGGTACCTTCTTATTATTATGTCCATAAGCGTGCTGTTTAGTGCAGTTATTTATAAAGGTGCAACACTGGAGTTGGAAAGGAGCCTGCGGGCGCAGCAATTTAGAATATTTAGAGATACCCGTCCTGGCAGTTTTTCCCCCTTTAGTTTCCGTCCGCCTCCTGATGAGCAACTTGTTAACGAAGCAAAAGAAAGGATTAGACTGGTACTTGCGCTTATAAATCTTGGTATTTTAATAGTTTCTGGGGGGGCAGGATATTTTTTGGCAGGCAGAACGCTTAAACCTATCCGCGACATGGTTGAGGAACAAAATCGGTTTGTGGCAGACGCGTCTCATGAACTCAGAACTCCTCTTACTTCTCTTAGATCAGAAATAGAAGTGTATATGAGGGGGAAAAAGCATAATATAAAAGAAGCAGATACGCTTTTAAAAAGCAATCTTGAAGAGGTAAATAGTTTACAAGTTTTATCTGATGATCTTATACTGCTTGCTCAATATCAAAAAACGAATAACCCAAATACTTTTAGAGAGATCACGCTTACTGAAGTAATACGTATTGTCAGAAGAAAATTACATGCGCTTATCCAGAAGAAAAAAATTGATGTTAGAGATGAAATTAATGACGTAAAAATTATTGGAGATAAAGACAGTCTTGTACAACTATTTACTATTTTACTTGACAACGCAATCAAATATAGTCCGAAAAAAAGCACAGTTAACATAACTTCAAAGATTATTGACAACTCAGTTGTTGCGGATATTACAGATCAGGGAATAGGTATAGCAGATAAAGATATTCCGCACATTTTTGACAGATTTTACCGGGCGGATATATCACGTACAAAACAAAAAATTTCAGGTTATGGACTGGGTTTGTCAATCGCAAAAAAAATTATTGATAATCATAAAGGGACAATTTCAGTGAAGAGCGAGATTGGAAAAGGATCAACATTTACTGTTCATCTGCCACGCGTTAAAAATGATTAAATCTGTAAAATTATTCAGCATCTTTTCAGATTTAAATGTTAGTTTTAAAAAGTAGTTGTTATGCAGAACGATCGAAAAATTACAAAAGAAAAGACAAATATTGTAACAAAAGTCAAAAGGATTTTATTTAAAAGCCGCGGCAGGAAAATTGCTGTTGTAATTATTCTTCTTGTTCTAATATTTATTGGATGGAGAATGTTTGGAGCCAAAAAACAATCGGCGCAGTACCAGACTGCAAAAGTAGAAAAAGGAACGCTTATCGTATCAGTCAGCGAGTCAGGGCAGGTTGCGGTTTCCAACAGAGCAAGCGTAATAACTTCCGCAAGCGGTGTAATAAGTGAGGTTGATGTTAAAAATGGAGATACGGTTTCCGCCGGAGATGAAATAGCAGTTGTGTCGCTTGATCAGTCCGGGCAGCAAAGGCAGTCGCAAGCATACTCATCATATTTATCTGCACAATCATCGCTTAATTCTGCAAATGCTCAACTTTATAGTCTTCAGTCTGCTATGTATTCAAAGTGGAGTACATATATAAACATAGCACAAAATTCTTCTTTTCAAAATCCTGATGGTTCTGCTAATAATGCAAATCGTACGCTTCCACAATTTACAATCTCTCAGGACGATTGGTTGGCAGCAGAAGCTGGATATAAAAACCAGCAGGGAGTAATTGCCCAAAATCAGATTGCATTAAATAACGCTTGGCTTAATTACCAGGCCGCGTCCTCAATAATAAGTGCTCCAAGTGCCGGAACGATTAGTGATTTGATAATCGCTCCGGGAATGCAGATTGGAAGTTTGGCAACTTCAGCTACCACCAGTACAAGCAGCACGTCCAATTCCAGCTCTTCACAATTTATTGCGTCAATAAAAACAGAAGGAAATCCGGTTATAACAATTAGTCTTTCGGAAATTGATGTTACAAAAGTAAAAGCCGGGCAAAAAGCAACTATAACATTTGATGCGCTGACAAATAAAACCTTCACAGGTAAAGTTGTAGGTATTAACACAACCGGAACAGTTTCAAGCGGCGTTACCACATATCCTGCAAATATCGTACTTGATACGCCCAACGATTCAATATTGCCCAACATGAGCGCAACTGCCAATATTATTATAAAGATTAAAAATGATGCCTTGCTTGTTCCGTCCGGTGCTGTTCAAACGACCGGAGGACAGGCAACGGTTCGAACACTGGAAAACGGCCAGATAGTCAATGTTCCCATTGAAATAGGGGATAGTTCCGATACACAAACTGAAATTCTTTCGGGAATTTCTGAAGAAGAAGTAGTAGTTATAGGTTTTGTTTCAACATCAGAAACGCGTTCTTCAAGTTCCTCACCTTTTAGTGGAGGTCTGAGAGTGGGTGGATTCGGAGGTAGTGGTGCTGTACGAAGCACAACAGGCAGATAATTTAAAAAATTATGTATGAATTATGATTCGCCTTTCAAAAATTACAAAAATTTATACAGCGGGAGACACGGAAACTATTGCGCTATCCAACGTTTCATTTGACGTAAAAAAAGGGGAGTTTGTTGCAATCATGGGTCCTTCAGGTTCCGGAAAATCAACGCTTATGCATATTATTGGAGCGCTTGATATTCCAACAAGCGGAAAGTATGTTCTTGATGATCAAAATGTGGGAGAACTTTCAGATGACGCGCTTGCTGAAATCAGAAACAGAAAAATAGGTTTTGTTTTCCAGTCATTTAATTTATTGCCTCGCCGAAGCGCTTTGAAAAATGTTATGCTGCCTATGGTATATGCCGGTATTGCCTATGAGGAAAGAGAAGTCAGGGCAAAAAAATATTTGCAGATGGTAGGTCTTGGGGATAGATTCGATCATACTTCCAGCCAGCTTTCAGGAGGACAGATGCAAAGAGTTGCCATAGCGCGCTCTCTTGCAATGAATCCCGCAATACTTCTTGCGGATGAACCCACGGGAAATCTTGCTTCTGTCCAGGGAAAAGAAATTATGCAGATTTTCAAGAATCTTAATGATCAGGGACATACGATTGTGATGATTACTCATGAGCCGGATATCGCGCAACACGCGAAGCGGGTTATAACAATAAAAGACGGTAAATTAATTGATGACAAGCTGAATGGACATAAATACAGGAGGGCGAAAAGTTAATGACTAATTACAATTAATCTAATTATTAAATAAGCTCAAATGACAAAATAATTAAATGTAAAAAAATAAAGATTTACAAATTGATTAGTAATTAAAAATTAGATATTAGAAATTTTTAATATATGGATTTTGCCGAACTTTTATCATCTGCCTTGGAGGCATTAACGCTTAACAAACTCAGAACGTCTTTGGCAACGCTTGGAATTATTATTGGTATAGGTTCAGTTATAGCACTTGTTTCTTTAGGTCAGTCAGGCCAGCAGTCAGTTGAGTCACAGATCCAGTCCCTAGGGTCGAATTTGTTAACCGTTATGCCTGGATCGCAGTCATCAAACGGTATCAGAACTGCGGTTGGAAGTACAACAACTCTTACTTATGAAGACGCAAAAGCAATCGTAGCATCTACCCAAATTACAGAGGTTGAAAACGTTTCACCGGAACTGTCCCGCCGGGCGCAGGTTGCAACAGGTAACAATAACTCAAACACACAAATTCTTGGTATAACATCAGCTTATCAAAAGGTAAGAAATATTGTCATGAATAGCGGTTCTTTTATTTCTGAAAATGACAATATTGGACTTTCTAAAGTTGCGGTTCTGGGACCTCAGGTTGTCTCGGATTTATTCGGAGAGGGAGCTGATGTGATCGGAAAAAATATAAGAATAAATAAAATTTCTTTTAGAATAATAGGCATGACACAATCAAAAGGAGGAAGCGGTTTTCAGAATCAGGATGATATAGTTTTTGTTCCTCTTGCAACAGCCCAAAAGATGCTGTTTGGAGTAGATTATCTAAGTAATATTTCTATTGAAGCAAAATCAGCGGAAGTCATGACAAAAGCACAGAATCAGGTTGGATATTTTTTACTGGCTCGCCATAAACTGTCAGATCCAAGCAGGGCCGATTTTAGCATTCTTTCCCAAGCAGATATTTTGGGAGCAGCTTCCCAGATAACGGGAACTTTTACTGCACTTTTGTCAGGTATTGCGGCTATATCTCTTTTGGTAGGAGGTATCGGAATAATGAACATAATGCTTGTTACCGTAACTGAAAGAACACGGGAGATTGGTCTTAGGAAGGCCTTGGGTGCAAAAAAACATACAATTGTCACACAGTTTTTAGTTGAGGCCATTATACTTACTTTTGCGGGCGGAGTATTTGGTATGATACTGGGGACAGTTATATCTTTTGTTATATCTTCTTTAATTAATATGCCATTTGTTTTATCCTGGTCTTCAATTTTACTTGCAATTGTGGTGTCAGGGGGAATAGGTATTTTGTTTGGATGGTATCCCGCCCGTCGCGCAGCAAACTTATCGCCGATTGAAGCCTTACGATATGAATAAAAGTAAAAATACAAAGTTTAGGTGGAACCTGCTTTCGTTAAAACTTCGGAGGGTGAAGAGACATACTACACAGTATATTTCGAAGGGAGGTGAGTAAAAAATGAATAATAAAATATTACTAGTTATTGTGATAATAGTGGTAGCTGCAGTTGCTTTTTACGGCGGAACAGTTTATCAGAAGAGTCAAGTTTTGTCTTTTGGTGGCCAATCAAATCTTGCCAGAAGATTCGGTCAGGTCCAAGGACAGAATAACCAGAATTTTAGGCCGGTAAGAGGAGAAGTTTTAGATAAAGACAACAATTCTCTTACGGTAAAACTTGCTGATGGAAGCACAAAACTAGTTATTCTTTCCACAGGTACAACATATTATAAGTCAAGTGCTGCTTCAGCAAGTGATGTAAAGAGCGGGGAGCAGATTCAAGTATTTGGTACACAGAATTCTAATGGAAGTGTCACCGCGCAAAATGTACAGCTTAATTCGCTCCAAAAAAATAACATTAATACAAAAAAATGAAGCTCTTCTTAGAAGAAATAAATACTTGGATTAGTGCTTGCAAATAATTTCTTGCATGATAAAATCTGAGAGAATCTTTAGGCAATTATATTTTTTGATGTATTAAAGTTATGACAGGTTTGGGGGATGCGTTTATTTTGCTGATCCTGGTTGTATTGATTGCCCTATTTTTTTTTACGTTTACCAGTAAGATTGCCTGGGTTCGCTGCTTCATCCCTCCAAGGCTTAAGTACAAAGGTAACTTTGTACGTCTTTATATTCTTTCTTTAATAACTCTTGCGGCTATGACTTTGCTTTATAGGATTTTTAATGCAAAGCTTGTCAATCTTCCCGATCCTGTTTTTCCTTATTTATTTTATATTCTTGTACTGGCAATTATATTCAAAGTCAGAACTGCTGCCCTTACAGCCGTTTTGTCTTTTTTTCTGATTGTTTATTATATTCTTATACCAAAATACAATTTCTATTCCTCTTCTTTTAATCAAGTCGTAGCTTTAACTCTGGCTGGTTTAGGATTAAGCTTGTTGATCGGTTCCATAATCCGCAATTTTCAGCAGAAAATCCTAAAACAAAAAGAAGAACTGGAATTGCTGGTTCGCGCGCGTGATCAATTTACCTCAGTTACCGCACATGAACTAAAAGTCCCTCTGACTACTATAAAACTGTACTCTCAGCTTATTGATAAAAAGTATAAAGGCAAAGAAAAAATAGATATAAGTAAACTTCAGGATTCGGCAAAAGCTATAAACGAGGAAACTGATAAATTGTTGAATATGATTAATGACCTGCTTGATTTTTCCAGAACTCAGCGCAATAAATTGCAAATTAAACCCGAACTCTTAAATCTGGTTCCCTTGGTTCGCGAGCGGATAAAAGTGATGCGTGGGGTTTATCCCGACCATAAATACGTTTTTATTTTATACGTTAAAAACGCGATAATTTATGCGGATCATTTGTCTGTTGAAAGAATCTTTACAAATCTTCTTACTAACGCCGCAAGATATTCTTCTTCTCAAAGCAAAATAACTGTGGGTCTAAACAAAAAGAAAAAGCATTATACCGTTACGGTGAAAGACCAGGGTATTGGAATAGAGAAAAAACTGCAGAACAAAATTTTTGATCCTTTCTATCAAGGGCAACATGGGGGGCAAGGTTTGGGATTGGGCTTATATATAGCAAAGACACTTACAAAGTTAAACAAAGGTGAAATTTGGTTTAGATCCAGATTTAAAAAGGGTTCAACTTTTTATGTCAGTTTTCCTATGGCTGAAAAACCCAAAGAGCAGAAAGAACAGTTAAATTCAATATTTTTAACTCCGATCAAATCGAAGCCTTGATTTAACTTCTTCTAAATTTGATATATCTTTAATTTTTTCAATATAATTTAAAGGGATGCGGATTTTAAGAAAATGAAGTTTTCAAGGCTCAAGATTTACCATGGTTTTTAATAATTCTGCTGACCACCTGTAAACATTATAGTTATTTACTACCTCACGTAATCTTTTCATTCTCTTTGTCTGTTCGGACTGCATCATGCTAAGTGCCTTGTGGATATTTTCTGCAACCTCTTCAGTATTATAAGGATTTACTATTAGAGTGTCTTTTAGCTCTCTTGATGTGCCTGCAAACTGGCTTAAAATAAGTACCCCTTTTTCATCATTCCGTGCCCAAATGAATTCCTTTGAAACAAGGTTCATTCCGTCATGAAGCGATGTAACAAGGCATATGTTTGCGATTTTGTAGAATTTGTTAATTTCTTCATGTGAATGGTGTTTTTTAAGAAAAATTATCGGTTTCCAGTCTCCTTTACTAAACTTTGTATTTATTCTATCTATCTCTCCCTGCACCTGCTGGGCGAACAGCTGATATTGGGGGATCATGCCACGGCTGGAAGGCGCAACCTGTACAAAAGTAAAATGTTCGCAGAATGCGGGATTGGTTTTAAGAAAATATTCTATTGCCCTTAAGCGCACCGGAATTCCTTTAGTGTAGTCAAGTCTATCTATTCCTACACCTATGTATTCAGTTTTAATACCAAGTTTTTTCAGCAATTCCTGCTTATCGGTATCATTAAACCCGTCTTTTCCTGCTCCATCAGTTGGAACGCTGATCGGAAAGGGTTTTACAAAAGATAAGTGATTCCCCTTTTGTATAGCAAATTGCTCAAGATTAATTAAGGCTTCAAGCTCTTTTCCAACCGTGTCAATAAAATTATTGCAGTGAAGTTGTGTATGGAATGCAATAAGATCCGCGCCCAGCATTCCATCTAATAATTCTTTACGCCATGGACATATTCTGAAAGATTCTGAACTTGGCCACGGTATATGCCAGAATATTGCAATTGTTGCATCTGGTCTTGCGTTTTTGATCATGCGGGGAAGAAGCGCAAAATGGTAGTCCTGTATAAAGATTATGGGTTTATAAATACCTTTAATTTCAGAAAGTATAACTTCCGCAAATTTTCCATTTACTTTTTTATAATCTTCCCAGTTTTCTTTTCTGAATATAGGTTTTGTATGAGCGGTATGGTATAAAGGCCATATTCCTTCATTGGCAAATCCGTTATAGTATCCGTTTTCTTCTTCTTTTGTAAGCCAGACTCTTTTCAGTGTATACTTGAGGTCATCTGGCGGCACACTGATTTTTGAGTCTTTATCAACCACCATGCCGTCTCCGCGTCTCCCGATCCATGCGCGATCCACATGCCTCCACACGCACGCATAAGCGGTTCAATTCCGGTTGCCATTCCGCTTGCGGGCTGAAAATAAGTTATCTGGTTATTTAATTTAGTATGAATATATGGCTCCCTATTGGATACAAGAAATACAGTTCTTCCTTTCAGTACGCTTTTTGTAAATTCTTTAAGCCTTTCGGCTGTCCAGGGAGAATCAAGTTTTTCCAGTCTAAGTCGCGCTTCATAACTTGCGGTACGCCCCGCGTCTAAGAGACTTTTATTAATTTTACTTACTTAATTAATTAAGGGCTGAAAAATAAAGTGGCCGTTAAAAGATAATGAATTCTGGTCTATTTTTCCAATGCGGGCTTTTTTAATAAGCTCTACCAGATAAATTATTGGCCGGGAAAAAATCCAATGAGTCATTAAGATTAAAGTTAAAGATATAATCAAAGAGTATATGGCAAGATGCATCATATTATCTTTCCAGACATCTTGAAGTATAGTATCAATGTAGCTTGCGTCTTGAATGGTTATAAGCGCCCCCGAAATCCGGTTAGAGGAGGATGCAAATTCACTATGCAAAGGTATTGCCAAAAGGTATAGGTTTTTATTGTTATATTGAATAAATTCATCCGTATTTTTGTTTTGCCTCATAGCCTTAATTGCAATAGTTTTATAATCTGGAAAACCGGAGGGAAACTCTAAAGATTTTAGCGTGATTTCGTTTTTACTGTCGTATATCACTATGCCTTTTGCTTTTTCCTTATCAATAAATTGTTGTGCTATCTGTTTAATTGATTCACTTGAGGCATTTGGGTAATAAGGTTCTATTACATCTTTTAAGCTTTCTGCGATTAATATGGAAGTATATTGTAGGTCTGTTTTAAGGATCTGTTCTTCCTGTCGTGTTTGTCTTTCTGTTAAGAGTACAACCACAAAACTTACAATTATCAAGATAGAAACTATGGCTATAATAAATTGTTTCATGTGCTAGAAAATGTATTTGAAAAGGTCAATTATACCATACCAACATAATATAAAAATAATATATCTGAAAGAAATCTGTTAAGATATGGGGTTTATCGATTGTTGCCTTTGGCCTGGGCAAGAGTACTTGCGGCAACTTGTTTTGGACAGAATCCGCCATTTTTGCTCATTATCCGGCAACTATATTCTACCTCTTTCTTCCTGTCGAGCCTGGAATTATTAAGAATTTTATCTTTGCAAAATATTGTACCTTTATCTCCCTCAGCCCTAAACCAATCACCAATTCCGGCCATTGCCTGGCCGCAGAGTAAATTTACTTTTAGCGCAAGTTCGCGCGCTTCTTTATAATTCATGCTTGTTTAATAAGGCCTTTCATGGAATCTTACAATACAGGTTTATATATTGTCAAATCAATCAAATTTGACTTTTAATATTAAAAGTATTATATAAATATTATATGGTTGCTGTGGAACAACAAGGCGCAAAAGCAGGTATAGCTAGTACGAATGAGTTAATAAGACAAATGGCTGCTTATGATGTATTCAGTCTTGAAGCATCATCTAGCGCGGCTTTAGTTAAAAGTCAAAGACTTCTTGCAAGAAGGGCAGAGCAGTTGGACGAAAGGGGAGGGTTTAGCGAGCAGACGGTGAGGAAGGGAACAGAAGAAGAAAAGGAAAAACTTTTGCCCATACCGATTCCACAAACTCACAAAAAGCAAAATGGTTCCGGCAGCAGCTCTTCTTATTTCCTTTCTGTCTCAGGAAAAATGTTAAAAGGAAGAATTGTAGATTTTAATGGTTGTCAGGCAGTGAGTGGACTAAGACAAGTTTCAGAAGGAGAAATGATTGAGAATGCAAAATATGCGATAGGCGCAATTGTTCAGGCTTTGAAGGATATCGGACAAAGAGAAGAAAACGGAGTAGAAGTTCATTCCAACGGAAAGGGCAAAAGATAAATACTTATAAAATTCGATATTTTTCTAAAACTTCTCAAAATAGTTGATTTTTTCACTCCAAAATAATATTATGCTTGTATGGCTTCAGATAAAGAGCTTACTTCAAGGCAACGTGAATACCTAGAAAATGTGAACATAGGTATTCCAACCGTAGGTGAAGTGGAAAAGGCGATGGGAGAAATTCCTTCAGGATCTTCCTCTCAATACTGCAGATATATTGAAGAAGCAGGTTTCCCAGAGTTTAGGCCGCAGTTTTATAACGGGAGAATAGAAGCGGCCATTGAGTTAAGACAAACTGGCAAATATAGCTGGTCACAGATTGGGAGAATGCTGAAATTCAAAAATCCCTGGGGCGTTTACCAATCAGTGAAACAATATCTGGGCGGAAACAATATCCAAAAATTAAAAAGAGAAGGAAACGGAAGCGGTTAATCATGGCAAAGACAAAAAAACAATTAGAAAATGGGTTTGCAGTAAACAGGCTATTAATAGAATACTTAAAAAATCTTCATGAGATGCAAGCGGTAACAAAAAAACCACCTATGAAAATTGATGATTCAACCGTTACGCTTTACAGTGGGAAAACGAAAGTTTTTGAAATAAATCTTTTTGATGTTATTGTTGCAGAGAAAAGTTTTGAAAATAGAATTAATTTAGTTGATTTTGACAGTGATAGGAAAAAATATAACGTTGATAAATTTTCTTGTTTTCTTAGTAATATTTCCAATAATTTTGTAAGATTAAATCACTTGGGAATTAGCTTTAATTGTGAAGATCTGGATAATGAAGTTGAACATATAAAATCTTCTGTTTTAAGGAATTCTTTAAAGCTTTTTGAAGAAGAATCAAATGATTTTACCCAAAGATGGCTGTTTATCGGAAACGTTTCCAACTGGAAAAACTCATTATTTGAAATAGTCTTAAACAAAAGAAACAAAGATATAAATTTCTGGATTCCGCATTTTCAGATTGACGTTGATACTACTTTAACAATTGAGCAGATTAGAAAAATAACAAATAAAGTTTTTGGGCCGGGATTTATAAAATGGGAACTTGATGTGCCAGACTATGGAGTGGTTCTGGCAATGGGAATTCTGGAAAATATAAACGGCACAAAAATAGCGCTTGGGATTGGAACAAATCTCAGAAATACAAAATTCCATAGAGAAGAATTGCTTAAGCTTGTTATATAAAAATTCCCTCAAAATAGGTTATAATTCCACTGATATGCTCTCAAGAGAAACAGAAGGTAATCCGCCTCCGGTAAATTTGGAATTTCTGAATGTTCATAAGCCCTCAATTGAAATAATTAAAAAATTAAGAACAGAAGGTTCAATACGGGCAGGATCACCTTATTGGTGGAGCACGGATTTTGTCCCTGACCCAAGAGAATATATGCCTTTTGAGCAGTTCAGAAGCAGGCTTGTTCCGGTAGAAAAAGACGGAAAAACTTATTTTCATCTTTACACTCAAAAGGCAGTTCCAATGACTACAGTTACTTTACCGATTGAAGGAGAAGATTTAACTTTTATGGTAACTGCAAGACCGTATCGGTTGGATTCAAAAAATTTGGTTGATTGTGGTGATCTTACAGATAGATTTTTTGATAGATCGTTTTCAGAAATAGCGGAAGATATAGAAAAATACCATGGAACGATTATGCAGCTTCACTGTCTTCCTCATGTCCGTGGGCTTTTTGTGGGAGCTGGTGGAAATCATATATTTTGGTATCCGGACAGAAACATTTCATTTATTGAGAAAATAGAGGATGCTTTAAAAAAGCAAAACTTGAATTTCATACAACCGGCTGGTTATTCAGGAGCAGGGAGAGTTGAGTTAAGTTATGCTAATGCTCACGAGGAACTGACGCAAAAAAAACTTATTGCCGGCAGGACTGCTGTTAAAATCAATTTTCCCCACGAAGAGGTTTCTGCTGATGAATTTTTGGATTACCAAAAAACAGAAGGAGACTTAGTTCTTTGCTATCCTTTGCGGTTGCCAACAATCAACGAAACTATACCGCTTGCGATTGCAACCCGTACTCATGCAACAAGTCATAAAAAAGCTCCTGTTGTTTTAGGAGTGTCAGCCGGAACAGATAGATATTTGGAACAGATGCGAGCGATTTGGAGAATTAAAGACAGAAATTTTGCGGAAAGAATAAGTGATGCCATATCTTCCGATTTCAAGTTTCCTGTGGATACAGTTTTTTTTGACCCTCACGCAAAAGTGCAGTATAAAAGAGTGTCTCTGCGGATTTAAAAGCGTATTTGAATTGGAATGTCTATCTTCCAGAAGAAACTATTTGCCCAGCTTTCCCAGCGAGATTTACAAATATTTCTCTTATTCGTGATGGAAGAGGAAGGGGAATTTCTGGACTTTTAACACCAGAACTTGTAGTGGGTAGAGTCTCCGGCGCCAAACTCTGAACTTTTTCTTGTCTTTGTCTATCATGTAATATTATATTTTGCGCAAGCGCCGCGGCTATTGTTGGGTGCGCGTCTGCGCATTCTCTGGCAGCTTTTACTACTTTTCCAAAACATATATCCCCATGACGATAATTTAAGTTTAAATATAATCCGTTTACATCAATATTGCCGATCTTGAGGGTTCCAAGTCTTTCTGTTGAAAAATTTCTTTCCTGCGTTGACATAAATTATATTATATTTAGCAAAAACATCTGCCTTAGTCAATGGTTATGCTGTCTTGGCTTTTTTTAGAGTTATATAGAGTCATAGAAAAATTATTTTTTTTTAGCCTCAGCCGAAGATCTTGTTACGGAGCGCGGATTTAAACTTTTTACCACAAATCGCAGTATATCAGCAGTAGGTTGAGAATTGTGGAAGTCCACTGGTACAGGATCTGAATTTTCGGTTACCCGGCCAAAACAAATATCTCCCTGATCATAATTTTGAGAGTCAGACTCAGAATCAAGGGGATAAGATAAAGATATGAATGACTGGTCGTTCCATTTAAATTGACCATCAGGCTGAAACCTTCTGCTTATTTCAAGAGTCTTAGAGATACCAGTGATTCTGATTCTAACTCCTATTGCAAGATCCCCCGAAGAAAAAACTACAATATTTTCATGTACTCTGGTATCCTTTGGGGTATCGGTATCAAATGGTTTTCCGGTTTTCTCAAGTTCCTTTTGAAACTCCGGATTATTTCCTAAATTTTTAAGAGCTATGTCCATTAATTTTCCCGCGTAATGAACATTTTCTCCCCGCGAGAAAGTACCATTTTCCTGCAACTGTAATGTTTCACCTTTCTGACCCATGGCGTAATTTTACACATTATAAGATACACTGTCAATAGCGTACCAACCGTTTAAAGAAATGCCCGTTAATCAATAAATTTCTTACAATGACTTTACCTTTAATTTATTTTTTTCTTACTTTCCTGTCTTAAAATTTACCCTTTAACCAAATGGTTATTGTTTTTTAAAGATAATTAATTTATGAAAGAAAGACTGGTGAATGCCAAGCAGGTGAGAAGCATCTTGAAACAAATAGACGGCGCTCCTAAGTCTTTATATGAAGTTTCCCCAAATCAGGTATTCAACATTTCTCTTAGATTAAAAGACCAGATAAAAGAAGCTGGTCCTCTTGCATTTTTAGATTCTGTTTCAGAAACAGCTCATCAGGACGCAAGACGTTTAGCAAGTAAAGCAAATAAAGTGCAGCAGAGAGTAGACCAGATAATGCAGGACAATCAGGATAAAATTGCGTCTTTAGATGAGAAAGAAAAAGAAGATTTAGGAAGAGTAACGTTTGATGTCTTGCAAATACAAAACCGCGCAAAAGCGGGCTTATTAAGTTATTTTGTAAGAAAAGGTTTTGTAAACTATGCGAATCATTTGAGGCAAGACGGCAGCATAGATGTTGAAAAATTGCAGCAATCAGAAGCATTTCAAAATAATGACAAGATGCGTGCTAAACTTCAGTCTCTTGAGGAATATAAGTTAAGTGAAGGAAAGTTAAAAAAATTGAAAAAAGAAAAAACAGTTTTGGAAGATAGACAAACTTCTTCCGTTGATGTGTCTGCACAAACAGATGGTTTTTCAAATGAAGACAGCCAGCCTGGAAACTCAGAAGTTATGGAAGATTTGGTAAATCAAAGCAGTGAAGATGAACAGGTTGAAGATTTTGCTTGGCCAGGGGAAACGGACGACTTTTCTAACGTCCCGCGTAAAATTCCCGAAGTTATTGTGTACCAGTCTGATAAAAACAGACGAGGGGATACGGAAGATGAGGGTTTTGTATTTGGTGATCGTGAAGAGAGAACTGAAAAAGGAGTTAAAGTAAAACGTGTAAAAGGAGTTCTTCTGGATGCAAATGGAGAAGAAGTATTTGAATCCGATAAACCTGAAGTTAAGGCAAAAAAAAGAAAAGATCGTGCTGCGGTAGCAGGCGTGGTTATGACCGCAGTAGGGTGCGCTACGGGTACAATTTTTCTTTGCAAACAAGTTACCAGCCATTTTGCATCTGGAAGCGTGCCTGTTGCTGCTGGGGAGAGCAGAAACATAGAATCAATTGTTCCTCCGTCTGATTTTCAACTGGTTCCTGATAAAAAGGCATATCCTACCCCCACTACAGAGGGATCTTCTATTAACAATAGTATGTCACGCACGGATTCTGTTCCAGTAAGCTCAGATAAAACTGTTGAGGTTATTTCTCCAAAATCCATACCTCAGACCGGAAATATTCCTAACGATAGTATGGTCAAAGCAGGAATAATAGGATTGGGAACTTTACTGGTAGGTATAGGTAAACGGCTAAGGCGTAAAGGTTAAAGGTTTTACTTTTTCTTGGAGTGATCTTCTTCTTTATCTTTTTTCCTTCCATGCCCGTTTTGCAGGATAAATTCAAGGTCGGCTTCCTCCTTAAGTGTTAGACGGGGATATTCTTCAGGTACTCTGATGTGTTGCAGACGAATTTCCTGCAAAAAAGATTCGCTTGGATGTTTTACTCCAAGCCGTTTTGAAATTTCGTGAGCTTTTGCATCTGGAACAATTTCAGGCCCTATTTTTACAAGGTGAAGATTTGGTTCTTTACCTTTCTGGCTTTCCGAACGTGTGGTTAAATTCCTAATTGTCCATTCAGGAGGCAGACCTTTCCTTGCTTTTGGAATAAGAGACTGAAGATAAGGCAACAAAAGCATTGATGGCATTTTTTTAGTCCCTTCCCAAGCTTTTCTAATGATTTCTATTACCGGAATATCAGGTTCATCTTCTAAAGGTAAAGCATCTAATAGTCTAACCAACTGAGGGAATGCAACTATTGCAATATGGCCATCAGGTAAAAGAAAAGATTTGTTATCAAGAGGCTGCTCACAAGTAGTTGCTGCAGCAGGTTCAATGGTTGTTTTAACTTGTGGTTCAGAACGTGAATTTACGTAAGTTGGGAGTGCTGATGGAGAATCTAACGCGTCCTGGACTCTGAAAAGTAATTCAGCGTCGCCGTTTACTATTACTTTATTGCCATCGGTTAAAACAGAACCTTTGAATTTACTTGCTGCTTCCTGCATCCTCCCTTTAACCGAAGAAGGCAATTCTTTACTTAAAGTCATAAATAATAAAAAGTAATATTTGATTTATATCAGAACATTAGTATTAGTTGCAAGTGCTAATTAGTTGCTGGGATAGTTCCCAAGATTTCTCCAAAACTTTGTCTTTTTACGCAAAGCGCATGAAAAAAAGAATTCAATAAGAGATTCATATTTAAAGATAATTCAACCGGCCTACATTTTGCCGCGCAGGCATTGGACGGGAATAAACAGCAGATAAAAACAATTACGGGAAACCCCATGCTTCTTTTATGGGCAACTTACAAAAAAAACAGTAGAGAATGTATTATTGATAAAAAATATATTCCTGATATTGTAGAACGGTCTTTTGGGCAGGATATGTTTGACCAGGAAAAGCATAGCCCATCTTGAGGGAGATACTTTAGTTGCGGATAGTTCTGATGCCAGGGAAATCCTGGATATGATTGGTCCTGTTATACATCTTAAAGGAGATATTTTCCAGGTGCATCCCAGAAAGAATATTCCCGAGAGTGAAAAACCAACAAAAGCTCAAAAGCAGGCCCGGATGGAAAACATTCAAAAAGCCCAGGAAGCCCGTTGGCAGGGTGCGTTAGGCGGAAAAGCAAAGAGACGCGAGAAATAAATAGAAGGAAGGATGGCAACTCA
>Ga0209542_10003235_pt1 | contig 35040 bp, 35 predicted proteins | sample RifCSPhighO2_01_FD_184028 | JGI IMG/M metagenome (GOLD analysis project Ga0209542, IMG submission 184028) | Soil microbial communities from Rifle, Colorado - Rifle CSP2_plank highO2_0.1 (SPAdes) (version 2) | ecosystem: Environmental > Terrestrial > Deep subsurface > Rock core/Sediment ...
CCTCGTTGCCACCGACCCGGACGTAATCCTCGCATCCATCAACAGAAATTCTCTTACAATTGCAATGTGTAAGTTTTTTATGGGTATTCCAAAAAATCTCATCTCCGCAATGAGTGCATTTGTAGCTCGCCCTGTTAGAGGCAATAAGCTCTCTAATGGGGTAAGTCTCCCCGAAGGAGTCGCTTCGCGACCCTACGGGGTAAACTTCTTTGGTTTTAGTGGCGATTTCCTTTGGCATAAATGCTTTATCTCTTAAAGAGATCCAAATATTCGTGCAGGACGAAAATCCGGTTACGGGAAAAACCGGTTAATTCCTTTAGAATGCCGACACGCTCCATCTCACCAACAAGGGTATTGGTCGCCGTGTTTGAGGCATTGAGGTATTTGGATGCATCAGAAACCTTAAAGGCAGGCATGGAAAATGACTGCAGTAAAAGTCTATGAGCCAGTTTTGCCCGGCGACCAAGCTCCATAATTTGTTTCTCGTAGCGAGCGCGCAGATCAATAATTTTCTCAAATGTATCCTTACCTTTTTTAGCTGTCTCAATGACCGCCGACAGAAAAAAGACAACCCATTGATCCAAGTCATTGCGCTCACGCACAAAAGTAAGTGCGTCATAATACGCTCCTTTGTTTCTTTCAAAGAAATCCGAAAGGTAAAGCGTTGGTTTTCGCAGAATTCCAAGTTCAAAAAGATGAAGTCCGATGAGCATACGACCGATTCTTCCGTTGCCATCATTGAAGGGGTGAATTGTCTCAAACTGATAATGCGAAATAGCCATCTTAATCAGATGGGGCATATTCAATCCTTTGTTGTGCCAAAAAAATTCAAGGTCTTTTAAGGCTTCCCCCATATCTTCAGGATGAGGCGGAATGAAAGCGGCCGTCTGAATGCTCGTGCCACCGATCCAATTTTGCCCGGTGCGAACTTCTCCCGGCTGTTTATGTTCACCACGAACACCGGACAATAAAATCTTGTGGGCTTCCTGTAGAAGTCTCATTGAGATCGGGAGCTCATTCAACCGAGCAATGCTTGTATTCATTGCTTTGATATAATTTTGCACCTCGGTCCAATCGTCTCTTTTTTCTGGGGAAATTTCTTCTTCCGGTAGGACAGCTTCATCCATACCAGTGCGAGTACCTTCAATGCGACTTGATTTGACTGCTTCATTGCGCACGTGCATTTGAATGAAAAAATCTACATCCGGCACAAGGATAGAGTAAGCATTCAATTCACCAACAAGTCTGATCGCTTCTTCCAAGAGAACAGGAATTCTTTTGTCCTGCCATTCGTAAGGACGATTGACCGGAGACGGCAAAAAACTCTGGTATTCGTAGTCTTTGCCCCAGAAGTGCTTCTTGTGGGTGCCTGCTATAAACTGATTTTGCTGTGGTTTGTTTGCCATAGTTTTACTTGTTTTACCTAAGTTGGAATATGTATTTCCATGTTACCAGATATCAACAAAAAATGCAATAAGGATATCTATACTACGACTTGGCACAAAAAGACGCTACAATTAACCCTAACGGCTGGGTCTATAAAAAGCAGTAAATCAGGCTTTTACTATATCAGTGTAGTGATATAGAACATTGAGGCAGGTCTTTTACCTTTAAAACAAAGGGTGTTTGGGAGTATTTACTAAATAGGTCCAGCCTCCTTTGGCGTTTCCGTAATATGACACTTTTGTATCATTACGGAAACGTGGACTGGGGGTTTGCTTTAAGCTCACTTCCAGTTCAAATATGCACACTAAGCTATGGCAAAACAGCTAAAAGTGGTAAAATAAATCCAACAGTTAAATAAGCGCCTCACGAGGCAACCTGAAAGGTATTCCGAGTCCAAGGGCTCGCGATCTAACGTCACTTTTTGTGATAACGGATCGCGAGCTTTTCGTTTAACTGGACAATGAAAATGAAAACGGCCACACTGGCCACAACCTACAATTTTAATATTGGCGTAGTGAGGGACGCGGTCCAAAATGCTTTTGATAATGCTGGACTGGTGTTGGCTTTGAAAGAAGCGACAGGAGTCATAAAGACGTTAAGCGATGAATTGCGACAAACACAACAGGAATACAAAAACCATATAGCAAAAACAGAAAGGATTTTGTCTGGCATTAAGGAATATCAAAGACAGGATAAAACCGAAAGAAAAAAGATAGCCAGGGACGTGGTGGATTATTGGTTTGAAAAAGTAACCACGCCAGCCCAACCGGTCAAAAATAAAACAGTAGTCTTTTTCACGGCCGACAACGAGCTGTATTGCGAACCTAAAGTCGATCACTGCTACCGTGTGGAAGTGAATAGCTATCGGGACAAGATGATCCAAACATTAATAGCGCACAAGACTTATGTGCCGACTGAAACTCTGATAGAAATCTGCGGTTTCGCATCCAGAAAATCACTTGAAAGCGCAGTTGATGCTATGAATCGGATCGCGCATAGAAAACTTGATGTCTTTAAAATCATGGAGGGATACCGAGACTCCGGATATCGGATTTATCCCGGCATAATTTTGAAAAAAGAATAAACCGGCTGGTACTCTCCCGACCCTTCTTGATAACTTTTTTACAAGCGACTAAAACAGTCGTCTTTTTTGTGTTGCGAATTCTCTTAAAGAGTATGTAAAGAGGTGCGTCCCGGTTGCTATAAAGATTAAGTGTGAGAGTAGAAAGTTAATGACGATGAAAATGCCACAATATACAGACGCAGACGAAAGTTTTTATTTAAATATAAGTATGCTTTTGCATATCGTAAAAAAAGCAAGCCAAGTCTTTGAGGGTTCTGAACCTGCGACAAAAAGGCAAATTCTCAACTTCTTACTTCAGAACATTGTTTTAGATGGAAAAAAGCTCTCTTTTACACTCAAAACACCCTTTAACAGGGTGCTTCAAGCTAATAGTTCTTATTCTGGGCTCCCCCTCAAGAACGCTCTTACTCAGCTTAACTGGAGGGTAATAAGGGTAGAATTAGACGCTTTTATATCAACTTATAGTATTTCTTTAAGCTAATTTATTTAATATGTTTAACTTTAATAGCAACAACATTAAAAATATTTCTTGTAAGATAGCCAAAAATCCTTCCTGTTCCCGTATAGTCCACTTCTAATAACTCAACATCTTTTTGTAATCCATTGAACAAGGGTGCGTAATTACCGCTTCCTTTAATTGGCTTACAGGCTACTCCAGAAGAACTTTGACTTAAAAAGTGTTTTTTTAATGTCCTTGTTATCTTTTTTAACTCGCCTGTTAGTTTTTTAGCATCTGGTTTTTGTAGTGAAAATATTTCGCAACAATTTTGATTATATGGTTCAAAACTTAAAACAACTTTGTCGTTATCATAATCTTTGAGAGTAGGAGAAACAGCTAACTCAGGACTAATTCTCCCTTTTTCCAATTCTTCAAATTCACTATTTACCAACTTCTCTAAGTCTTCTACCATAGTAATCTTTTACTGTTTGTAAATTTATAATTTTATTAGATGCCTGAGAAAGAGGAAGATTACCACGAGCTTCTTGCCAAGGCAATTCAGAATGAGTAAGCATTTCTAAATAATTTGCATCATATTTACCGTAAACTTGCCAAATGTTTTCTAATATTTTCTCTTGTTTTTTGGAAATATTAAATTTTAACTCTTCAGATTCCAAAGTTATAGGTTCTGAGCCGAATTCTTTGAACTTTTCATATAGAACTGGTATAGCGGGTCCGTGAACCCAAGCCTCTATTTTTTCATTGAAAAGTTTTTCATTGTTTAGCACAAGAGACCAAGCTTGTGAATAATAAACAAGTTTTTGCAATTTTTTATTTGTTATGGGATTTTTCTCGTCTACACCCTTTTTAATAAAATAAAGAGCCACATCTAAGGCTCTAATTTGGTTTTTCTTTTTTGTAATCATATATAAATAAGGAGTTTAATAATACAATTACAAACTCACTTCTACTATTTATACTACCAGAAATCGTAAAATGGTTCAAAGATAGTTATTCACAACAATTAACAATGATTTACTTTTCTATTATATTACCTTAAACTGATTTTATAAAATGATAAAAAGGTAATGAAAAAATATTCAGTTGATTATTACGAGAAAAAATACGGGATACTATTTGATAAGCTCCTTATTAAGGATGGCTTTGTTGATGAAATAAAAGAAATAAGAAAAACGCTTGGCATACCCGTTGAAAATGGCTTTATTAACCAGTTTGAGCTTATAAGGCATATTGTAAAAAAACTCAATGCAAAGGAGCAAACGAACATAACGATGTTTGCCTTCATAGAACAGTATGAGCAGGAAAATAAAATCAGGGTCAAAGATAGTAGAGAGGATAAAGATAAGTTTTTCCAGTATCTTCAAGACAAAAATAAAGAGCAGATTGATATGATGGCAATAGCGAGTTTTCTTTTAATGATTATTGATGGACACAACGATTTATTTACAAGCCATTTTGTTTTTAAAAAAAATAAATTTACCTCAAAGTTATCTAAAATCGTAGTTGATTTGATGAATAAATACTGGGGCTTTGATTTGCTTGATGAGCATATTGCGGTTCACTACATTGAGAAATATTTATTTTTAGGGGAACAGGGGGTAAGGGAGTATATAAAAAATAAACTTGCTTGTCCGCACTGCCGATACATAGGCATTGACCATTTCTCGCCCGATAGATTAAATATGCAAGGAAAAGACGAGGGAATGTTTAGCGGAAAGTATTTATTTAACGAAGGAACAGTAAGGATGCTTTCTAATCATTTTAATAGCGTATTTTTGCTCATTAAGCCCTACGCAAACAAAGAGCAGGTTATTCAATACATTGAAGACAACTGGAATGATTTGAAAGAACATATGACAGATAAAAACACTTTTTACAAACAGTTTGGCGTGAACCCCAGCAAGATTAAAGAAAGTGATTTTGAAAAAAACAAGCTCGTATACTCACTTTATAAACTATCTAAAAAAGAGTTGCTCAAAGAGTATCAACCCCAAGAAAACAACTTGCCAGCTCCAACTTATAAAGAGGATATAATTTCATCTATTTTAGAGAGAAAATATAATATCAAAATGTCTGCGGATGCCGTAAAAAAGACGGCTACTCGCTTTGCCAAATCAACAAAAATTCATCAAAAACCAAAAGATATTAGGGACATTTAAATACCGAGTTTTTTAATGTAAATATACCGAAACAAGTAGAAAGACCATACTCAAAGAAAAGTATGGTTTTTTTATGACCGAAGATTTTAAGAAAATAGAAAATGAAAATATGGATGAAAAGGAATACTGGGAAGGAAGGCAAAACCTTTACGGGCTTTTTAGTGTGCTTATTGAAGTTGATAAAAGAGTGAACCCGCACCTTTATAAAAAGAAAACAATTAAAGAGCCGAAAGAAAATGATTGATAGCGTTTACTGGCAACTGAATAAGGGGCAGTTTAAGGTTAGAAATATGGCGGTTTTTGACGGCGTTGGCACGAAACAATTTACTGGCTTTTCTGGTAAAACTCTTTTTTGCAAGAAATACGCAAGTGATTTAAAAAAACAAGGTATTTATTTTCCAATGCTTGAAATAGCAACAGAGAAAAAGGGACAAGATTTATTACCAGAAGTTTTAAATATTCAAGCCTCGCTGGGCAAGATATTATACGAAAGCAACGCCTTTGAGCCAGATATAAATGACGCTCCCGCAATCTACGAAAAAACTGTAAAATTATTAGATATGGCGGGCATTGAAACATCTGTAAGCGAATTAAAAAAGGCAGTAATAAGAAAAGCAGATTTTTCAAAAGTGATAATACTTCCAGTTTATTTAGGAATGGCAAATCAAGTAATTTTAAAGCTCTTTGGGTTTAATTATAAACCCTCTTCTACTTTTGATTTTGTGCAATACGAAGAGGGTAAGGGTTGTTTTATGAGGTTTGGGAATAGGACACAAAGGTTTTCAATTTACGATAAGATAGGCGAAATTTACGCCAAAGGATACACTAAAACAGAAAAGACGATAATAAGGGCGGTAGAGTTAAAAGAAAACAGCAGAAGTGCCTTAAAATTTGAATTGGGTTATCTTAGAAAAGACAGCTTTGAAAAGGCAATGCGGCCAAGGATAACAAACAAGCAAAAAGATTATTTTTTAGAGGACATATTAAATCCAGAGCTATCAAAAGAGATTTTATTAAAAGCGTTTGACACTGTTTTTGAGAGCGTAGCGGTGGGGTTGGTAAGCCTTTCTGAAATGGAAGAAAACAAATTATGGGCTTATTTAGAGAAATCAAACCTAAGTCAAATCAAACAAAGAGAGCTTTTCTTCTGGGTGCGAATGGCTACCAAAAATGGAATAGCTGGGACTTGGACGGAGATAAAAAGAAAGTATAAGGGCGGGAGTGTGGTAAGAAAGAAAGAGGAGGTATCTTTAATACTTCAAGAGTTAGGGACAATAAGCGGGAATACACCTAATTTGATTGATTTTTTAAGAGCCGAATTGGATAAGTTTGAAATTATTAAGCCAAAAAGAAATTCACAGCTGTAAACTATTGTTAAATGTTATATTATCAGTTAAAATTATATAATAAGTAATACTAACGAATAGATACTAAAAACAAAAACGGCAAAATTAAAAAATGACGCAAGAAAAAGTTAAAAAGATTTTGAAAATAGTGTTGGTTGTTTTTGTGGTTTTAACCGCTTTAGCTTTTTGGACAGAAAAAGGCTTGTATTTTCTGGAAGAAGACGAAGATGATTATGCTGGTTTGCCGTGCTATGAGTATGGCGACATTGGCATTATAGAAATAAAAGGCGAAATAGTCCCCTATTTAGTGTATGCTTCTGATTCACAAGAACCTGAAAATCCTGATAGCGTTTCTTCTGAAGATGTAGTTTATTGTTTAGATGGGTTGAAAGAAAATGGGGATGTTAGGGCGGTAATCTTAGAAATAAACTCATACGGGGGCAGTCCAGTGGCTTCAGAGGAGATAATGAATGCCATAAAACGGTTAAGCAAGCCATCTGTGGCGGTTATTAGAGAGGGTGCTGTTTCAGGAGCATATCTTATAGCTTCTGCAACGAATAAGATATTCGCCAGTGAATTTTCTGATGTCGGAGGAATAGGAATCACAATGTCTTATTTGGATTACTCTAAACAAAACAACAAGGATGGAATAACCTATCAGCAAATTTCTGCTGGTAAATTTAAAGACACAGGCGACCCCGATAAACCCTTAACCGCAGAAGAAAAAGAGCTTTTAATGAGAGATATTAAAATATCGCACGAATTTTTTGTTAAAAAAGTAGCCCAGAATAGAAAACTGGATATTGAAAAAATAAGAGCATTAGCTGATGGCTCTTCAATGCTCGGAGCTTCCGCCAAAGAAAATGGCTTAATTGACGAGATAGGAGGATTTAATGAAGCGGAAAATTGGGTTATAGCGAATTACTAACGAATAACTACTAAAAATAAAAACGGCAAAAATTAGAAATATGGCAAGAATAAATTTAAAAACGGGACAAGTCATTAAACCCCAAGAATTTACTGGCGGAGACCCAGAACACCAACTACAAAGGTATGTGGAAAAACATCTTAACCAGTTTTTCCAATGCTTTCTTTTAAAGAGTTTTTATAAAATACAGGGAGGTGAAATAGATACTCTTGCGATAACTGAAGACGGTATTCCGTGCATTATTGAATATAAGCATAGGCAAGAAGACACTATCTTAAACCAGACTGTTTTTTATTATGATTGGTTAATGCAACGAGCTACAAAATTTGAATTTGAAAGAATTGTAAAAGAAAACGAGGCCACTAAAAACCTTGTTGTTGATTGGACTAAAATTCGCTTAATTTGCGTAGCAAAACAATACTCAAAATGGGATATTAGTTTAATTAAGCACTTGGATACAGATATTGAATGTTATAGCTACACATACCACGAAAATGAATTAGATGTTCACCTTGACCCAATTATTAACCAGTTCAAAAAACAGAGGGTTAGTTTGGGTGAGCAAGTAAATAAAGTTATTACTTTAGAAGACCATAGAAATAAAGCAGATAAAGAGGGTAAAGAATTATTGGATAAATTAAGAAACGAGGTTTTGAAAATGGGAGACGATATTGAGGAGGGCTATACGCCTAATTATATAAAGTATTTTGTTAAGACGACATTTTTAGGAGTCCACATTAAAAAGAAATGGTTAATAATTCAATTAAGGGTAAATGAAAAAACCTTCAAAGACCCTAAAAAATTAGCTAACGATATTTCAAATAGGAAGTGGACTGTTACAAGGGAAATGAAAATTGACAGTATGGATAAATTAAATTATGCACTTACCTTAATCAAGCAGGCATACGAAACACAACATTAAAAAATATGACACAGGAAAAAGAGTTTTATTTAGTTGAAGAATTAGCTAAAAAGCTAAGGGTTTCTAATATGACGATTTACCGCTATATAAAAGCCAAAAAAATCAAAGCCTACAAAATAGGTAAAGAATACCGCATTGATAACAAAGAGTTTAATGGTTTTCTTAATAAGGTAAAAAATAAATAATATGCCGCATACAGACCCAAAAGATAATAAAATAATTAAGCTGGAAAAAGAGAATGAACGGATTAAAAAACAGCTTACAAAGTTCGCAAAAGACAGATATGGTTTGTTTTGGTTTGATGTGCCAGAGGGGTTTGAAGATGATGTAGAACATAAACTCCCAATCTTAAAAGAAATGCCAAAATTGGCAATAAAAAGCAAAAACGACAAGCCAACTCATATTTTAATTGAAGGCGACAATTACCACGCCCTAACTTGCTTGAATTACACTCATAAAGGCAAAGTAGATGTTATTTATATTGACCCTCCCTATAATACAGGTTCAGACGGCTTCAAATACAAGGATAAAAGATTTTTAGATAAATACCCAGACGGAACAGAAGTCCCAACAGACCACCCGCTAAGACATAGCTATTGGCTTTCTTTTATGAAAAAGCGTCTTGAATTAGCAAACTATCTCTTGAATGACACAGGTGTTATTTTTATTAGCATTGATGAGAACGAATTTGCACAATTAAAGTTATTATGTGATGAGGTTTTTCGGGAGCAAAATATGTTATCTATACACCATATTCAGGTTCGGTATGGAAATAAGAACCTTAACGAGAAAAAAGAGTTTCAGGAGCTTATTGAATACACCCTGATTTATGCAAAAAATAAAAAGAATTTCAGAGCGAACAAAAACATTGAAGAATATGATTTAGATAAGTTTAATTTAGAAATAAAGGAACTAAAAAAACCAGACAAAACTTTAACGATTGGGGGTAGAAAAGTAGATATATTTTTGGCTGGCTCTTACTCAATAAAAAAATATGAAAAGGGGGATTTAGATTTTTTCAAAGAAACTTGGCTATCTGGTTCAATTTATTCAGGCACAGGACACGGGCTAACCTATCAAAGAATTGTTGAAAAGCGGGTAAAAGAGGACGGGCTATCAACTATCTATAAAATTCACGGATTAGGAGAGGACGGGCTTGGGTTCAGGTATATGATAAATCCGCAAAGAGAGGGTTCATCAAGGGGAAAAATGTTTACAAAAATACCAACAGAAAAAAGAGAGGCACTGGAAAACGGAAACTTAACTACCGAAAGACCAGTAATAAATTTTTATGATTTCAGTCCTGATTTTGGCAATATAAGACACGAGGGAGGGATTAGTTTTAATAGCGGGAAAAAACCAGTAAAAATGTTAAAGCAACTTATAAATTATCACAAAAATAAAGATGCGGTTGTTTTAGATTTTTTTGCTGGGTCTGGTTCAACCGCACACGCAGTTATGGACTTGAATGAAGAAGATGGCGGTAAACGACAATTTATCATAAATACCAATAACGAGAATAAGATTATGACCGACCAATGCTATCCGAGAATTAAGAATGTAATCAAAGGTCATAACAGCACAAAGGGTTTGGGGAACTCAATCAAAGTTTATAAAACCGCTTTTGTTGGTAAAAATAATATCTTGAACGCTGACGACAGAGATAAAATTGAATTTGCCCATAATACTGGGGAAATGTTAGCGATTGCGGAAAATACGCTTGAAGAAATTGAAAAAAATGACTACTTTCAGTTGTTTGAAAGTAGTAAACAATATACCGCTGTTTATTTCAGAGAAGAGTTTGATAAATTTAATAAGTTTGAGAAAAAAATTAGGGAACTAAAAAAACCAGTTGTAGTTTATATTTTTAGCTGGGAGAAAGAACTTGATTTTAACAGCTTTGAAGATGATAAAAACATAAAGGTCAAAACGATACCCCAGCCGATTTTAGAAATATACAAACAAATTTATAACCTTGCTTAATATGCCATCATTTCCTTTATTAAAGTTCCAAAAGAAAGCGATTGACGAATTGAATGAAGTCTTCTTAAAAGTTTGGAAGAAAGACGGAAGACAACTCCCTATTGTTTTCAAGTCGCCCACTGGAAGCGGAAAAACCCTCACTATCGCCCATTTTGTTAAAGGACTAAATCACTTGCCACAATGGAAGCAAGACAAGGCTTTTATATGGATTACTTTCAGTGATGACTTGGCTATGCAGAGCAGGGATAAATTCAAGGAGTATTTTGAAAATAATTTAGAGAACACGCTTTTAAGTGTAAATGACCTAAACAAAGGAAAATTATATGAGAATGATATTTTGTTTTTGAACTGGCAAAAAATCGTTTCAAGGTCTGCGGAAACAAGGGTTTTGCGAAGACCAGCCGAAGATGAAATTAAAAAAGAAACTGGGAGTTATTTTGAGGATATTATTGACGAAACAAAAAAAGAAAAAAGGGAGATAATTTTAATTGTTGACGAGGCACATACCCATAAAGAAACCGAGCTGGCACAAAATATCATTGATTATATTGACCCAAAAATCATAATCCATATAACTGCCACCCCGTCTGATAAAGATATAGCAAAAGCGGCTACGATTGGGAGCTTCGTTCAAGTGGATAGGGAGGCGGTTGTTGGCGAGGGTTTAGTTAAAGAAAAAATCTCTGTTCAAACAGAGGAAGACTTACAAAAATTTAAGGGAAAAGATTTAGATAAAGTCCTTTTACAGTTAGGCATTGAGAAGAGAAGCGAGCTGAAAAAAGAATATAAAGCATTGGGTAAAGACATTAACCCCTTAATGTTAATTCAGTTGCCCAATGATGATAAAGAACTCGTTGCAACTGGTGATAAAACCAAAGAAGAGGTTGTTTCCCATTATCTAACCGAACAGGGCATAAAGAAGACCCAAATTGCCAAATGGTTTGATAATAAAAAAGAAAATTTAGAATTTATTTCTGACAATAATAATGATGTTGATTTCTTGCTTTTCAAACAGGCGGCTGGGACTGGGTGGGATTGTCCCCGTGCTTCTGTGTTAGTGATGTTCAGAGAAATAAAATCTGATAAATTTTACACCCAGACTATCGGGAGAATTTTAAGAATGGCAGAACCGCAACTAAAAGAAGACTATGTAAATAGCCCTAATTCAAGAATTGGCTTTTTGTTCACGAACTATCAGAGAAGCCAAGTTAAAATCCCAGACCAGATAAATGGAAATAAGCCATATACTCTACACTCACAGAGAAAGGACGGCATTAAAAACATTGAACTAAAATCGGCTTATATTTCCCGCATTGATTATGGCGATATTCCAGCTTCTTTTAAGTTTCAAGAGAATTTTAGCAAGTCATTAAATAAATACTTCGGCATAACCAAAGAAGACATTTTAGGTAAAGCAGAAAAGAGGTTAGGGAAGGTTGGCGTAGATTTAAGCAATAAACTCACCAATTCTATTATTGCTAATGCCAACTTTGAAGACTTTGACCAACTCGTCTTTGATTTTAGCAAGAGAGGAATTGATGTGAACTTGGAAATGTCCACAAATGATGTTGAGAAAACATTTAACTACCTATGCTACCAACTTCTGAAAGAACAAACTGACGAGAAAGCAAAATATACCAACATTGCCCGCTCTTGGGGGGTTTTGAAATCTGCTATTAGAATATGGTTCAAGTCGGCTTTAAGTGATGATAGTAATTATTATTACAGAGTTTTTGTTAAAGATATTCAAAAAGGGGCAAGCAGTAAATTCAGACCAGCAATAACGCAGGCTCTAATAAACTTTAAGCCGATAGCACAAGGAATACTGAAAGAGAAAAAGAAACAGCAGGAAGAAAAAGAAACTCCTATTTTTACAATCCAAGAGAGATACGACTTTACTGATGATTATGAGGAAACGCCACAGAAAGTATGTGTTTTAGATAAGCTATTTCTTTTGAAAGATTATATTGGGAAAAAGAACGAAACGGAATTTATAAAATACATAGACAGCAAAAACAAAGATATTGACTGGTGGTTTAAGAATGGAAACAAGGGGCAGGATTACTTTGCCATCAAGTATTTTGACACAACAGAAAATAAAGAAGCCTTATTTTATCCTGATTGGGTTATCCGCTTCAAAGACGGAAGGGTAGGAATTTTTGATACAAAAGAGGGAGAAACGGCTACCAGACAGGAAACGATTGATAAGGCTAAATTTTTAGCAGTAAAAATTAAAGAATTAGATAAAAACTTTATCGGAGGCATAGTCGTGCCTGAAAATGGAATTTGGTATTACAACAATGCAGAAAATTACTCCTACCAAAAAGGAAAAATAAGCGAAAATAAAGACTGGAAACCATTTGAGAATTTATTTTAAGTGAATTTATGAAAGCCGTAATACTCGCCAGAGTATCAACAACAAGACAGGAAGAGGAGGGACATTCTTTGCCCGCTCAAATTAGGCGGTTGCAAGAATATGCCAAAAGAAAAGACTTTGAAATAGCCGAGACTTTTTCATTCTCTGAAAGTGCGGGAGGTAAGATTAGAAAGAAATTTGAGGAGGTTATGAATTATTTAAAAACCCACAAAGATGTTAAGGTTTTACTTTGCGAAAATGTGGACAGGGCAACAAGAAATTTTAAGGACGCTGTTGATTTGGACGAGATGAGAAAAAATGAAGGGTTGGAAATTCATTTTGTTCAAGACGGATTTTTCATAAATAAAAACGCTTCGGGTAATCAGATGTTTATGTGGGAGGCTAAAGTATTTATTGCCAAGCAGTATTTAAACCGATTATCTGATGATGTGAAACGAAGCAACGAGCAGAAGCTACAGAACAAGCAATGGATTGGAAAAGCCCCTATTGGCTATATCAATGTGTTAGCTCCCAACGGAGATAAAGATATTATGCCAGACCCATTAAGAAGCCACCTTGTAGTTAAAATTTTTGAGATGTATGCGACAGGAAGCTACTCAACGCAGAAAATCAAAGAGGAAATGGATAAGCTGGGTTTAAAGAGCAATATGGCAGACCCTAAACCCCTTTCTAAGAGCCAAATCTTCCATACCCTTAATAATCCCTTTTACTACGGCGTAATGCGTGTAAACGGGCAATTATACCCTCACAGATACCAGCCAATCATTAGCCAGATATTATTTAACAGGGTGCGAGATGTGTTTAAGGGCTATAAAAAACAACCTTACCGATATGGCTGTAAACCTTTTGTGTTTAGGGCTTTGCTTAAATGTGCCGAGTGTGGCTGTTTAATTTCTGGCGAGGAAAAAAAGGGACAGTATATTTATTATAGTTGCAGTAATTATAAGAAAGTCCACAAGCAAAGAATTTATGTTAAAGAGAAAGATTTATTTTTACCAATACAGAAGGTTTTTAAAAAAATAGAGAATAAATTATCAGACCAAAGAATAAAAGACCTGATAGAAGATTTAAAGAAGACAGAAAAATCAAAAACAGTATTTTCTACTGTTTCATTAGAAAGTTTGAGAAAGGATTATGATTTGTATGCAGAAAGAAGAAGCAATGCCTTTGATAAATATATGGACGGAGAACTTGCAAAAGATATTTATGAAAAGAAAATGTTAGAGTATGACACCAAGCAAGCCAATATAACAACCGAAATGAAAAACTATCAAGAGGCAGACGCAGAATTTTACATAACAATTAGTTTGCTTTTGGGTTTAGCCCAAAGAGCCTATAATCTATTTGAAAGTTCTGAACCTCACGAAAAACGGGCAATTGTTAATTTCTTACTTCAGAACTGCAAATTAGACGGCAAAAACCTCAAATTTGAACTTAAAACACCCTTCAACAGGGTGCTTCAAGCTAATAGTTCTTATTCTGGGCTCCCCCGGTAGGATTCGAACCTACGACCCGCTCCTTAACAGGGAGACGCTCTACCGCTGAGCTACAGGGGAATATTGGGCAAAGATTTTAAAAATTCCCTACCCGATCCAGACTTTAAGCGTTTTTCTTCTTTTCGTGCTTCAATTCTAGATCCGATAGATTTTTTATAAATTAAAACCCAAGGTTTATAAAATTTAGTTGATTTTGTATCGCTTTTATTATGCTCTTTTAATCTCTTATCAGGATCTTTACTTATACCAACATATATCCTATCGTACTTTTCACTTTTTATTGCATAAACAAAGTAATTCATAAAATCACTATAGGGAGAGACGCTGCCTGCCGACAGGCAGGTACCGCTGAGCTATCTACCTGTCGGTAGACAGGCAGGGGAATGCAAAATTACATTGACTTCATCATACTAGAATTTTAAAAAAATTCAATATTTCTACTTGAAATTAATGTTATTTCGTGTAGTATATGGTTAAAGCGACCGTGGCTTTCAGCGGTAACTGCACTTAGACAAGGAAATTTTCCGATGTGAACAAAACCCGAAACTAGACATCTAGTCACAAAACAGGGAGTACGAGTTATGAGTTGCGAAAGACCGAGCGGTCCGATAATTGACATGTGGCGACACTCTAAGATTAAATTCCCGCCAAATTGGGAAGGAGAACTGCCTCCGCCATTATCTCGGGATGAACTGAGAATCCAGTTAACTCCAGGATTTCAGCAAAGAAATTTATCTGGTGATCAGATCGAAGAAACCCTCGACTTCTTTGAGCGATATGAAGCAAAGTACTACGAAGTCACAGAAGGAGAACAAACAGGTGTAACGTATCACCGTCCTTGCGGTGGCGGATCAACAATACAAGAAGAAACTGGTATCTTTTGCGCTAAATGCTTAAAACTTTCAAACCTCATACCTCCTAAATTCATGAGGTAATTATCAGGCTTAAAAGGACAATGCCGCGGCCACCAACTTAGTGAGTCGCGGTTTTTTATTGCATCAATCTTAAAACTTCTTCTAAGTAAATGAATTATTTAGTATAATGAACGAGTAATCAAAAAAAGATAATTAAATTTAAAAATGAATAAATCGTTAACTAGAATTTCCTCTATATTATTTTTAGCAGTTTTTATATCTGCTACATTTTTAAGCTATGGAAATTGGGCCAAAGCAGATGAAATATCTACTAATCCTGTTCCCATCATAACTCTTATTTCTCAAGAGTATAAAGATTCTTCTAAGCCAAATTCTATTTTAAACATTTTAGCTAACAATTTTTTAGTCGCTCTTATTAATAGTATCTTCCCACAATCAGTACCAAAAGGAAGCAAGTCTATAACTATTATTGTAAATGGAGACAGTTTTATGCCAAACCAAGACTCAACAGATTCTGGATCTATAATTTACATAAACGGCAAACCCTTGAAAACTAAATACAACTCTTCAAGACAGCTTGTAGCTGAAATAGACGACTCTTATTTATCCGACGTTCAAACCTACGAAATAAAAGTTGTTAATCCAGCTCCCGGAGGAGGAATTTCTAATACAGTAAACTTTTCTATCAGCTCGGCAAACCCTAATCCAATCGTGTCAGATATAATTCCATTATTGATATCACTGGGAAATGAAGACTTCATGTTAACTATTAATGGATACAACTTTATACCTAACTCATCTGATATACCTAATTCAGGATCTATAATTTATTTTAATAATACCCCGGTAACTCCAACCACATATATTTCATCAAACCAATTAACGGCTAAGGTACCAGCTTTATACAGAAGCAAAGAAGGGGTATACAATGTTATGGTTGTCAATCCATATCCTGGAGGAGGGCCTTCTAACCCTTTAACTTTTTCAGTAGCTAATACTTCTACTTCAATAACAATAGACACATCAACACCAGCTCTAATGCCGACGCCGACTCCAGAACCGACACCGACGCCGACACCCATGCCTATACCAACGCCGACTCCAAAGCCCACTCCTATCCCGACACCAACACCTAAACCAGCAATATCTTGTAAACCTAACTGGCAATGTACAGAATGGAGCAGCTGCAATAACTTCCAACAAACCAGATCTTGCAGAGACGCAAATAGTTGCGAAATTTCAACGGGCAAGCCAATAACTACTCAACCCTGCATTACACCAACTCTAATAGCTGTACCGCTTATATCCAAACCCGAGATTCCAACTACTCCAACGCCCTTAATCCTGCCCATTACTGTATTGCCCCATATAGATTCTATTAAACCAGATTCTGGAAAAGCCGGGACAGAAATAACTATTACTGGCACAAATTTTGACAGTAAAAACAACTATGTTAATTTTGGCAAAGGAAGTACTAGAAGCTCATACCAAGGCTTTGGTTCAAAAGATAATAAGACTATTAAATTTTCCATGCCAACATATAATATTCCTTTGTGCGCCTACAATAAATTTCCTTGCAGATTTGCCTATATTGAAATTAACCCTGGTGCTTACAGTATTTCAATTACCAACTCATCTGGAATAAGCAACGCAGTTAAATTTATTATCAGTCCAAAGTAAAATTTAATGGCTAGTATAAAAATTTCTTCTGGTACAGCCCATAAACTACCAGCCGACTTAAAAAAAGCATTTATTTTTGATTCAAAGGCTCTAGAAAAATGGGAAGATATTACAGAGCTAGCTCGCAACGAGTGGATTTGTTGGACTATTTCAGTGAAAAAAGAAGAAACCAGAAAAGACCATATTAAAAGGGTTTGCTCAGAATTAAAAAAAGGAATGAGAAGGCCTTGTTGCTGGGCAGGATGCACTCATCGTTAAATCATATATACAAAAAGCTAGATCTCTCTCTAGTTTTTTGTTTTGACAAATAATTGTTGTTTATATACTATGAAGGTGGAACTTTTACCCGCTCTTTTCAAATTAGAAAATAAGGTGCAAAATGGCAGTTCAGGATCCAAGAACGACGTATTTAGAAGACATACGTAGAATTCCACTAGTAACGAGAGAAGAAGAGTTAGATTTGGCAAAGAAAATCAAAGACCTAAGAGCTCTCATCAAGAAACTAGACAATCTGAACATCACAGAAAGAGATAAGACAACATTAATCAATTTAATAAGACTAAAGGATGAAGCTAGAAACCAACTTGTTTCAGCAAATTTAAGATTAGTTGTCTTTGTTGTTAAAAATTATTTAGGTAGATCGAATTCGAATGGAATCGATTTTCTTGAGTTAATAACAGAGGGCAACCTAGCTTTAATAAGAGCAGCTGAGTGTTTTGATTGGGAAACTGGTAATAAGTTTTCGACTTATGCAGTAGCTTCAATAAAAAGAGCTATTGGTAAATTGATATTTGAAAAAATAACCAATAGGCGTAATCTAGGATCTTTAAGCGAAAAAGATCATGATGATCTATTAGATAAACGCGAAGATGGTACTCAGGTCTTATATAATGAAGAAGCAATAACAATGATCCGTATGGCAGTGGAAAAATTGCCAGAAAGAGAAAAGGTTGTTGTGAAACTGAGATTTGGTTTTGAAGACGGCATTCCGCATTTTTTCTATGAAATAGGCCAGAAACTTGGAATAACTGGAGAAAGAGCAAAACAAATTTTTTCTAGAGGATTTAAACTCCTCTGTAAAAACCGGGAAATACTCAATCTGCAATAGCACCTCAAAAGTCCGCAACTCTGTTGTGGTCTTTTTCATTGAAAATTAGTCAATAAGATAGTAATATGAGCTTGGTGAATAATGCTCTTTCGATGCCTACCTGCCGGCGAGGCAGGGATTTTTTTCAAAATGTTGTTGCGAAAATGTGAAAAAATGGTGAAACGATGCCTATGGAATCATTGAAACATTTTTTCACATTTGCAGCCGACATTTTGGGGAAAGACACGAATATGGCATTACTCACTAAGCTCAGGTAGAGCATAAAATCAATATGATAAAAACAATTTTACCCCATGCCAAGAAGCATAGAAAGATTATAATCTTAGCGTTTTTCACTGTATTTTTACAGCAAGTTTTTTCTTTAGCCGATCCTCAAATTTTCAGATTAATGATTGACAACTATGTTACTAAATTCAATTCCCTACCATGGAACGATTTTATTTATGGCACAATAGGATTACTATTGGCCTCTATGGTAATAGCCCTTTTTGCTAGGATATCAAAGCACATGCAAAACTATTATGTGAGCTCAACTAGCCAAAAGATGGGAGCTGGAATTTATGCCCAATCAGTAGATCATTTATTGTCCCTCCCTTATGAAATATTCGAGGACGAAAGATCTGGAGATCTTTTAGAAAAATTACAAAAAGCTAGAACAGACTTCCAAACTTTTACAATTATTTTAATAAATACGGCTTTCTCTCTTCTCATAGGAATTGTCATAGTAGTGGGATATGGATTTATTGTTCATCCATTAATAGGCTTTAGCTATATTCTACTTATTCCAATACTTGTAATAGTCAGCTTCTATATGACTAGGCGCATAAAAATGGCTCAAAAGAAGATTGTTGGAGAGACGGGAGCTTTGGCGGGATCTACAACAGAAACTCTAAGAAATATAGAGTTAGTAAAAAGCTTGGGGCTTGAAAAGAGAGAGATAGAAAGATTAAATTTAATTAACGACAGAATACTTGAATTAGAGCTTAATAAAGTTAAAACAATAAGATACTTAGGATTCATTCAAGATACTATTTTAAATATATTAAGATCTTCGATACTAATTATATTATTCTGGCTTGTTTTTAAGGGATCTGTTTCAGTCGGTCAATTCTTCACTCTCTATATATATTCTTTCTTTATATTCAACCCCCTTTCTGAAATAGGAAATGTAGCATCAACCTATCAGGAAGCCAAAGCTGGAATTGAAATAGTTGAGAATATATTAAAGAAAAATCCTGTTTCAAAAAGAAAAACCGGTGGAATAAAAATAGACCCAATAAGTTCAATTGAATTCAATAAAGTTGGGTTTAAATATAAAGACAATAACGAAACTGTCTTAAACAATATAAATTTTAAAATAAAAAGAGGTCAAACAGTATCTTTTGTAGGGTCAACGGGGTCTGGCAAAACAACAATATTAAAACTAATACTAGGCCTTTATAATCCAGATAAAGGTAAAATATCAGTCAATGATGCAGATTCTAATAAAATAGACTACGACTTTTTAAGAAGCAAAGTTGGCTATGTCTCCCAAGAAACCCAGCTTTTTACTGGCACCATAAGAGAAAACCTACTATTTGTTAAGCCCAATGCTACCGATGAAGAATGTTTAGAGTCCTTAAGGCTATCTTCTGTTTTATCTATTATTGAAAAAACTGGTCATGGCCTAAACACAAAAATAGGAGAAGGAGGATTAAAGCTTTCCGGAGGAGAAAGACAAAGGCTAGCCATAGCCAGAGCCCTCCTAAGAAATCCGAGTATTTTAATTTTTGACGAAGCAACCAGCAACCTAGACCTAATTACTGAAAAATCTTTAAATGACACAATAAGAAACATTGTATCTAAAAAATCAGATTTAATTACTATTATAGTTGCTCACCGCCTTTCTACGGTTGTAGATTCAGACACTATTTATGTGTTAGAAAAAGGAAGTATAATAGAAGAGGGAAAACATAGTGAAATATTATTAGAGAATGGACTTTATGCAGCGTTATGGAGACAGCAAGGTTCTGCTACCTAAGAGAACTAATATCTAATGGAATATAGAAAATTTGCTAAAAAAAAATTTGGACTACACATGATTTCAATGCCAATATTATGGGCTCCCCTTCCTTTTATTATAATTCTAGATATAATTGTAGAAATTTATCATCATAGCTGCTTTCCAATATACGGAATTGAGAAAGTAAGAAGAAGAGATTATATCAGAATAATAGACAGAGGCAAGTTGAAATATTTAACTCCATTCCAAAAGCTAGGCTGCATGTATTGTGGATATGTAAATGGATCGGCAGCTTATCTGGTAGAAATTGCAGGAAGAACAGAAAAATACTGGTGTGGTATCATGCATGAGAAAAAAACAGGAATGAAAATCCATAATCATCATATAAAAAATAATTTCATCAAATTCGGAGACGAAAAAGGTTTTAATAAAAAGTATCCAAAAGATAAATAAAAACTCTTTGACACCAAATCAACACAAAAGCTATAATTAATTTAGCAGTTTTGTTTCGATTCTTTACCAAGAAAGGAGGAGCGATGAACATCATCCAAACCCAAAGAGGATTATGCCCGAGAAAGGAGGTGATCCTCATCTAGCCGTAAAAGGCTGACTTCTTGTCTTGAAGAATAAAAAATCTGAATGGGAATGGACAATCCATTCCCCTTCTATCTTTAAAAAATGTCCACAATAAAAACTCTATTAGTCTCAATCATCGTTGGTTTAATAATAACTTGGGCATTTGAATACATATTAAAAACCAATAAGAGATTAAGAAATAAATATTACACACACAGTAATGTCATATTGGGCTACCATGTCCATCATAGTAATTACGGGATAGCATTATTTGTATCTAGCTTAATAAGCTATTTGCTCGGACATCCAGATGCTCCAATAGTCTTATTTGGCATGGGCATAGGAATTATCTTAATGCACACAATATCTGAAAAAAGGTTCGTATTTATAGATAAACAACGACACAAATGACCATGAAAATACCTCCCGAAAATTCGACACTCATTAATGTCTGCATTATTCCTAATGAAACTGTTAGTAATAAATGCATACGACTTAGCCAATCTCTTAAATCCGATGGAACAATGTTTGTTTTAGACGGCAAAACGAAGTTTGCCCACATGACTATTTATATGGCTCGTTTTGCTAATAATGAAATTAATAATGTTATCAGCTCTGTAAGTAAATCATTGGAAAATGCTAAAAGTTTTGAATGCAAACACACCGGATACTTTATGACGAAGGGCAGATACTTTGAAGTTTCATATGAAAAATCAGAAGAATTCATGAATTTACATGAAAAAATTATTAATAGCATAAAAGATATTAGAATCAATCCTGGCAATCCATTTGAGGAGGGATATTTCACCCCTTATACAGAAGGGCAACAAAAAAATACTAAAGAAACCGGTTACGACTTAGCTTATAATCTTTATAGGCCCCATATCACCTTAACAAGATATCAAGAAGGAATGATGCCAAGCGAAGAGCCAAATCCAGAGAAAGTTGATTTATCATTTCAACTAAACAAGATATGCGTGTATAAAGCTGATGACAATGGAGCTGTCTACGAGAAACTATCAGAACTTGAAAAATAGCTCAAAAAGATATAAATTAAAAATGTAGCCTAATTTATTAGGCTCTGTCAACCTTCTGCTCTTTTTAAGGAGGAAAGCCATGAAAGGTTTTCTCACAACAGGGGAAGTAGCTCGAATCTGTCACGTATCAATTAGGACTGCTGCAAAATGGATTGACAATGGGTTGCTAAGAGGGTGGAGGGTGCCGGGATCGAATCGTAGAATAGTCCCCATAACAAAGTTAGCAAAATTTATAAAAGAAAATAGAATGCCCGAAAGCTGGATTCCAAAATAATAAAAAGGACAGGAAGTCCTTTTTTTGTTTGCCAACAATATTACCTAAGTGTTATAATAAACAATAAAATTTAAACTAAACAATGAAGAAGCTTTACAGAAGTAACACAAACAAAGTTTTTGCAGGAATAATAGGAGGTATCGGAGAATATTTTGATGTTGATCCGGTCCTACTTAGAATACTGTGGCTTTTGATTCTTGCAGCTACTGGTCTAATTCCAGGATTAATAGTTTATTTGATAGCTATTTTCATAGTGCCTAAAAAACCAGCGGGGGCTCAATAAAATTAAACTTCAAGAGTATGGAATCACTTAGTAAAAAAGATATATTAATAATAGTTATAGTATTAATCGTTCTAGTTGGAGGAATTTATTTGATATTTAACAATAATCAACCAACTGAAAATAACCAAAATAATTCAATGCAACAAGAAGAACAAAATAATCCTACACAGGACCAACAGCAAAATAACAATCATTCGAGCTTTGATATACAAAGTATGAAGGTGGAAATACTACAACAAGGATCTGGAGACGGAGCTAAAACTGGAGATACAGTAGCCGTTGACTATGTTGGAACTTTAACAGATGGTACAAAATTTGACTCAAGCATAGATAGAGGAACCCCGTTTTCTTTTAAATTAGGACAAAATAGCGTTATACAGGGATGGGAACTTGGAATAGTAGGAATGAAAGTTGGAGAAAAAAGAAAACTTACCATTCCACCTGAATTAGCTTATGGAGATCAAGCCGTAGGAGGTGTAATACCAGCCAAATCAACTTTGATATTCGAAGTTGACATGCTAAAAATAAATTAACTAAACTGAATAACAAAGAAGCCACAAGGTATTTTGGCTTATAATGCAAAACAGTAAAATAAGAACAAATTAAAAGAACTCCGATAATCGGAGTTCTTTTGCGTAAACCATGAATAGGTCAAAAAATAAGATAAAATTTATATTAAATTAGTAGTTGAAATTTAAAAGAAAAAAGTAAATATAATATCATTCATCAAATTACTAATAGTAATCTTTAACTTTTTTGAGGTCTGTATGCTTTCTTAGCTTCTCTAAGGCTTTTGCCTGAATCTGTCTTATTCTTTCTCTAGTTACACCGAATTCTTCTCCAGTTTCTTCTAAGGTATGCATCACTCCGTCTTCTAAACCAAACCTCATTCCTAATATTTTCAGCTCTCTTTGAGTTAAATCACTAGAAATTTCTTTTAATCTATCTTTTAATAGCTTTCTAGCAGCTTCATTATTAGGAGAAATAGCCTTGTCATCTTTTATAAACTCAGCCAAAACAGAATCCTGTTTATCTTTATCTTCTCCGATTGGAGTCTCCAGAGATACTGCCTTCTGAGCAATTTTCCTTATATGATGAACCTTGTCCACCTCTAACCCCATCTCAGCTGCAACCTCTTCTGCCAAAGGTTCCCTACCAAGTTCCTGTAAAAGATTTTTTCTAATTTTAGTATACTTTGAAATCGTTTCTATCATGTGAACAGGAATTCTAATAGTTCTGGCTTGGTCTGCTAGTGCTCTAGTAATAGACTGCCTAATCCACCAAGTTGCATAAGTAGAGAATTTATACCCCTTCCTCCAGTCAAACTTCTTTACTGCTTTGAACAAGCCGAGGTTACCCTCTTGAATCAAATCTAAAAGCGTCAAATTAGGAGATCTGCCAACATATTTTTTAGCAATAGAAACAACTAATCTTAAGTTAGCTAAAGCAAGCCTGTTTTTTGCCTCCTCATCTCCTTGCTCAATCCTTTTAGCCAACTCTTTCTCTTCTCTGGCAGTTAAGAAGTGGGTTTTTCCAATTTCCTTAAGATAAGTTTGAATAGGATCTATTTTACCCAAAAGCTCCTTCTTTTTCTTTTTCTCCTTCTTACCCTTTACCTCTAAGAATTCTCTAGCCTCCCTTAATTCAATACTCCTTTCTCTTAGTTGATCATAAATACCTTCTAGCTCTTCAATATTGTTTTCTATATTAGGTATAACACGCAAAATCTCAGAAGTTGTAATGAATCCCCGATCTTGACCCTTTCTTAAAATTTCTTCTATTTGCTCTTGAGTTACCTTTGTCTTCTTTGACCTTATTTGAAGCTTCTTTTTCTTTAAAGCCTTTTTAACTTTTTTTATTGGCTTTGCTTTTTTTACCTTGGATGACTTTTTAACCGCCTTTTTCTTTTTTGGCATATTTACAATTTTTTAGTTAATTTATTAAACTCATCTATTAAATTATCAACTTTTTGATTGTCGTTTTCTTCTTCTGCCTTCCTAATATCTTCTGAAATCCTATTTAACTGTTTTTTCAATTCTATATTCTTAAGCTCTAAAATGCACAAATTCAATTCGCCCTGACCATCTTCTTCATATTCTATTTCAGATCGCAATGAAAGCGCTAATAAGAAATTTTTAAATTCTGAATCCAAATCTAAACCAGAAAGATGTGTACTTATAATTGATTTAAAATCTTCTTCAAACTTTTTTTCATTTACTAAATTATTATTTTCAACTAATTTTTTTACTTCCCTTAAAAAAATCTGAACGTTGCTAGAAAAAATATCCTGCTGATCTTCTTCTATTAATTTAACATATTCTGGATCTTTTAATATAAGCCCTATTATTTTTTCTTCTATCAGTTTTTTTCTCGTATCTTGGCTAAGATTAGGCTCTGTGGCCAATCTATGTTCAATTTTTTCTTGCACTTGAGTCAAGCTCTTACTTTGACTAGCAGGAATCTTATTCAATTCAAAAGAAATAATTTCTTCTTTAACATTAATTTCACCAGACAATTTCTGTATCCAATGAGATTGCTCTATTTTATTAGGTATTTGCTTTATTATAGGAAGCAGTATTCTACTTATTTCTTTTTTACCGTCGGCTGTCTCTTTATTAAAATTAGAAAAAACAGAGTCAAAATAATAATCCATTATAGATTTTGCCTTTTCAACTGAATCTTTCCATAACTGAGGATCCTTTAATATAATATCGGCGGGATCTGACTTTTCTTTGTTATTACCGTAACTTCCTATTATTTTTATATTAAAACCTTGTTCTTGAGCTAAACTAATTCCTCTCTTAGTAGCTGAGTCTCCGGCAAAATCCATGTCAAAAGCTAATACCAAGTTTTCAGAATATCTTTTTAGAATACTAAGGTGTCCTGATGTTAAAGCTGTTCCAGAAGAAGCAACAACATTTTCAAAACCTACTTGATGGCACATTATGACATCCGTATAACCCTCTGTAACAATGCATTGGTTTTGTTTTCTGATAGAAAGCTTAGCCATATTAAGCCCATATAAGATATTGCTCTTATCATAAATCAATGTCTGAGGAGTGTTAATGTACTTGGCAATATTTTGATCAAATTGCTTTCCACCAGTGACGGATCCGCCTTTGGCGGAAAAAACTCTACCTCCAAAGCCAACTACCTGAGAATTAAGATCAAAGACCGGAAAAATAATCCTACCCCTAAATCTATCATAAGAATCATTACCACCCTCTTTTTCCACGGCCAAGCCAGCTTTAACAATTTCTTCCCTTTTGTAGCCTTTGCTAATTAAAAAATCGGTTAAGCTTGACCATTGATCAGGAGAATAACCAATTCTCCATTTTTTAATTGAATCTGGCAAAATTCCTCTTTTGGAAAGGTAGTCTTGCACTTCTTTCCCAGTTTGACTCTCTAGTTGTTTTTCAAAGAATGTACAGGCTAGCTCGCAAATTTCATAAAGATTCTGCCTTTCTGAGCGTAATTTTGGATTTTCTCTTTTTAACTCTACCCCAGCTTTTTGAGCTAAAATCCTAAGAGCATCTTGAAACTCAACTCCCTCTATTTTCATTATAAAATCGAAAATAGAAAAGCCAGATCCGCAACCAAAACAATGCCACATTTGCCTGCTAGGAGAAACAAAAAAAGACGGTGTCTTTTCTGAATGAAAGGGGCAAACTCCCCTATAGTTAATACCTGTTTTAGTAAGCTTAATATAGCTCCCAACTATATCTACTACGTTCAACTTGTTTTTGATTTCTTCTACTTGGGAGTCCATATTGATTTTTTACTAAAAGGATTATGCACTCTCATACTGGCACAAAAATAAGAAAAAATCAACAAAATACGCCCACGACTATTCAGGTCGCGGGCGTATAATTAATTCAATATTTTATTCTTTGTTTCTTCTAATTCTGATAAGTCAACCTGTGGCATATGAGCGGTAAACGTAGGACTTAAAGCTATTACGTCATTTTCATATCTTGGTATGACGTGCAAATGAAAATGCATTATATCTTGACCGGCAACCTTGCCGTTTGACTGGGAAAGACGTATTCCATCGGGACTAAGAGATTTCTTTAACATTCCTGAAACATGCTTTCCCGTCAAAATAACTTTTTGCAGAGAATCCTCATCGATATCAAAAATATTTTCTGAATGTTTTTTAGGTATGACTAAAGCATGTCCCTTGGTCATTGGTTTTATATCTAAAAAAGAAAAAGTAAAATCATCTTCGTATATTTTGAACGAAGGTATTTCGCCTTTTACTATTTTACAAAATATACAATCTTCCATTTATCTTATTTCGTAAGTTAATGTTACTGTGACATCAAATTCCAACTGGCCTGTTTGCACAGAAGGAGCTGATTCTTTTACATCATAAGATGCTCCGCCAAGACCATAAGTAATTGGACCTGGAGTTGGGTACGAGCTTTCTGAGATATTTGAAAGCCTTACTATGCGAAGACCCGATGAAGAAGCTATTGATTCTGCTTTTTCTTTAGCCTGAGCTATAGCCTTATTTCTAGCTTCTGATTTTGCTTTTTCTGTGTCATCAATAGTAAACTGCAGACCTCCTACTGTATTAGCCCCTGCTGCAACCGCCTTGTCTAAAATGTTATTTATTTTATCAAAATCTCTTATCTTTACTTGCACTTGCTGATCTATAGAATAACCCCTAAAAACGCTGCCGTATTGCGTGTAGTCATACAATGGATACAAATTGTAAGATGTTGTCTGTATATCCTTATCTTCAACTCCCTGGTCTTTTACAGCCTTTATAACCTTATTCATTGCCTCGTTATTCTGATTCACAGCATCCTGGCTTTTTGTAGCCTGAGTATGCACTCCAAAAACAACCATAGCTATATCGGGTTTTGCATAAGCTTTGCCCTCTCCTATAACATTAAGTTCATGGGGAGCATTTTGTGGCAATGATTGGAATTGATATATCATTTGGCTGACCATTGATATGATAACAATCAAAACCAGTCCTCCTAATAATAAAAATAATCTTTGTGAAATATCTATTGTTTTTGTTTCTTCCATATTATTAGATTTATGATTTATGAATATTCTTGATTCTTAAATCCTATATCTTAAATCAAGTTTTAATACTTAATATTATACCTGAATCTTAGAAAAATCAGCTAGATTTACTTTATTTCCCCGTAAGATGGATTGCCCTGTTTTAAATTATCTAATATTGTTTGAATTTTAGAATCATTTGGATTTAATTCTTTTAATTTTTCAAATTCGTTAATAGCTTTATCTATATTTCCCTGCTTTTCATAAACTAATCCTAGCATATATCTAGCATTTGAGTAATTAGGATCTATACTTTTGGCTTTTTCGAATTGAATTCTTGCATCATCTATCTGATTCTTCTGATAGTATATCATGCCTATTTGAAAAGCCAAACTTACATCTTTTTGAGCTTTTTTCTGGCTTTCTTCAAGTTTTTGCACAGCTTCATCTGATCTGCCCTGCTGGTCATAAACCAAAGCCACTAAATAATAAGCTGGAGCATAATCAGAATCTAGTTCTATGGATTTATTGGCGCTGTCTAAAGATTTACTTAGAGCATCGTTTTGAGAATTTTCATCTTTATTTTGGCTAAATAAATACTGTTCTTTTAAAAGATATACCCTAGCCAATTCGGTCCAAGCAAAAGGCGAGGCCGGCTGAAGCTCTATTCCCTTATTATACGATTCAATTGCCAATTCGTCTGCATTTTCTATGCCAATTAGGTTCCTATAAACATATCCTCTGACATTCCAATTTTCAACGTTAGCTGGACCCAATTTTACCGATTGATCAGCTGCAAAAACAGCGTTAGAAATAGCGCTTTGGCTTTTTGATTTCTTTTCTGAACTCGAAAGACTAGTATCTGAGTTTATTTGATTTACCAAAGATATAGAAAATTGAGCTAGATCCCTCCAATACAAATCCATGGAAGTATTTAATTTTGTTGCAGACAATATCTTTGAAATTCCATTATCCTGATTCCCACGGCTGATTTCTTTTAGCCCATTAAAATAACTAATTTCTGCTGCATACTTCTGGCCAGCGATAAAAACAAACCCTAATCCAAAAACTAATAAAATTAATAGTAAAGAAATAAAAACAGTTAATCTTTTTGGTTTTTCAGCTAATGAAATACTTTTTTCTTTCTTTGAGACAATAAACGAAATTGAGGCCAATAAAATCCAAAAAGATAAATAAATCAAAAAGTTAGCATAATAAAATATTTGAGCTGAAAACATTGAAACCATAGAAGCCAAAAGTCCAACTTTTAGAAACCAATACTTATTATTTGTTCTTGTCCTCATTATATCCTTCAAAGAGTATATTATCGCTATTAGAAACATGGCTAAAATTAGAGCTCCTCCAAAAATACCAACTGTAATAAATTTATCAATTATTTCTGATGCCCCAGAAGAGAACGTTGCCCCAAAGAATACTTCTTTATTTAAAGAGGCATCATGATACTTTGAATAATCCAAAGAAAATGTTGCCGGCCCAGTACCAAAAACGGCATTTTGTTTTAATGCATCATAAAGGATACCTATCTCTGTCTTACCGGAAGGAGATTGTTCTGGAACCATTGTAGGTGATATAGGAAAAGAAAACCTAAATACCAAGAATACCAATAATATAGCTGATAAGACTATTGGAAAATAAATCCACTTTATATTATTCTTGCCTTTTAAGCTCAGAATCCCAAATAGAATTAAAACGATTAATCCCAAAGATAAAGATACTAAGGCGTAGAAGAAGTTAACCAACAACACTCCTAATAAGAAAACAAGAGATATTAAGAATAAAATCCACCTTAGGATTCTCTTAGATGAAAAAGCCATCATCAAAGATAATGGGAAGAATATAGCAGACAGAATAGCAACACTATTCATGCTTCCTATAGTATTGAAAGTTGAAATTTCAAAAAATGAAAAAGGAATTGAGAAAATTTGGTAAGACTGAAGAATTGAATAGAGTACCGCTAAGGCTATTGAGGAAATAAAAGAAATTATCATCAAAAACATTTCTTTCTCATTTTCCAATAAATTTATAACCAAGAAAAATAGAATGGCAAAAAATAAAACTGATATAAAATTATCTGATATATTTAGTGGCCAACCCCAAAAACTCACATATTGCCAAACGGAAAAAATAGAAGACACTAAAGAAGCTAAAACAAATAGAATAACTGCTAAATAAATCCAATTTAATCTAATATTTAGTTCTCTCTTGCCCAATACTCTTATCCCCCATAAAATAAAGATCAAAAATACAACCAATACAAAGATAGACTGTTTTTGAAAATCCAAAAAATCTTGGCTTATTGGTAAAAACCAAAGAGGTATTAAGAAAACTAATACCAACGTTAATGCTTTTGCTATTTTCTCAGAAATAATTCCCTTCATTTTAGTTATTTACTAATATGGCGAGGCCTATGAATATTAATAGTATAGCAAAAAACTTCTGTAAAATAACCTTTTTTGATATATCTTCTTTTATAACCTTAGGAAAGAAGTAAGACATGAAAATAGTAACTATAAACACGAAGACGTATTGAGTCCCCCTCAATGAATTAACTAAAGCTAAATAAGCCACTGGCGCCAAGTATATAGCAAAATTCTGAAGAATTGTAGCGAGCCCGCCAGAAGCCTGAGTTAAAATAAAGATTACTCCTGTTTTTTTGTTTAAATTATTTCCCTTTGTCGTAAGGTCAACTCTTAAATCCTTGCTAAACAAGAAAAGTAGTATAAGAAAAAAACTAAAAATCCTCATCCATATCAACCCCTCTAAAAACTGTAAATCCAAGAATACAAATTTAGAGAAGATATAGTCTAAAGAAAACATCAAAGCAGATAACAAAATAAGCATTATGCTTTTTGTTTTTACTTTAAAGCCCCTTTGAACTGAAATAAGTATACTTCCAACAAATAGCAACATGAAAGCTAGAATATTTCCATTAGTTATTATCTGACCCTTAAAGAAAAGCCAAGTAAATAGAAGTATTAATAACGGCTGTATTGCTCCTATGACAGTTGTAACCCTTGTAACCTCAAACTTTTCTATCGCAACAAACAAAGTATATAAGCCAATCACATATACTATGGCTTCTAAGATTATCCAAACTAGTGTTTGATAACTTGGAAAGTGAAATTCAGCAAACGGTATTAAAAACAAAAGTAATAAATTAAGAATCCCTATATAAAAAATATAAAGCTTGGGTTTTGGAGAGCCCGACAATACCACTTTATCTCCTAAAAAAGCTAGAGCAAAAAAGAAATAAGCTGAAATTGCAACAATAAGCCAAAGCATGTTTTATTTAGCCAAATTATGATTTTTTAAAAAATCATACTGCTGTTTAATAATTTTTTCCGGTAAGTCTTTAAAGTACTTTATATCTTTTGCATTTTCATCATGCTGCAATATACCACCAACTATAACTACTTTTAAAGCAATACTAACTGAATGCATTTGGACATTGCTTCTAACTTCTCCGATAAATTCTATGTAACCTAAACACTCCTTTACTTTGATTTTTAATCCAGTTTCTTTTTCTGCTATTCTATAAGCAGCTTGTTCTATTGTTTCGTCTTTATAGACCGTTCCTCCTGGTAAATGCCACTCACCAATAAATGGCTCTATAGATCTCTGAGACAACAAGATTCCCTCATCTGATTGAATAACAAGGTCAACACAAAGCCTAGGAACTTTAAAAAAAATAGAAAGAAATTCTTCTTTATTTAAATAAGGCATAGATTATTCAATTATAATACAATTTCTACTTCTATGGGACAATGGTCAGAGCCTAAGGCCTCTTGATGTATTACAGCTTTCTTAACTTTATTTTTAAGAGAACTACTGATAAAAATATAGTCTATTCTCCAGCCGACGTTCCTAGCCCTGGCATTAGAAAAATGACTCCACCAAGTATAATGCCCATTTCCCTTAGTAAATATACGAAAACTATCAATAAAACCTAATTCAACCATATTTTGAATCCCTTCTCTTTCTTCGTCAGTAAAACCATGTTTGCCTCGCCTCGCCGGAGCTTTAGCGAAGGCTGGGCCTTTATTCTGCTTTGGATTGGCTAAATCATCTTCGGTATGAGCAACATTCAAATCTCCGCAAAAAATTACAGGTTTTCCCCGCCCTGAGCCTGTCGAAGGGTTCTCTAACTCCACCATATACTCTAAAAAAGCAGGATCCCATTGCTTATGTCTCAAAGAAATGCGGCTTAAATCTTCTTTAGCGTTTGGCGTATAAATGGTAACTACATAAAATTTTTTATATTCAGCCACAGTTAACCTACCCTCAGTATTAGGATCTCCATATCCGTCATGAATAAGATTATATTTCTTAGCTATTTTTTCAGGAATATTAAATGATACCGATAGTGGTTTTTCCTTAGTAAAAATTGCTGTTCCAGAATAACCTTTTCGTTTAGCTGAATTCCAATATTCTTCATAATCAGGCAAATCAACTTCTGATTGATGTTGTTCTGCTTTGGTTTCCTGTAAACAAACTATGTCTGGCTTATGCTTTACAATGAACGACATAAAAAGCCCTTTTCTATGGAGAGCTCTAATGCCATTTACATTCCAAGATACTATTTTCATGTGATTTTGTGAGGCAGCAAGCGAGCAAAATCATGCCAAGAATATAAGCTTGATACATAGAATGCTGTAGCTTACCTGGTGATGCCTTGTTCGTTGGTTATTAAGAAAATGAGTTGCGCATAATATCGGCTTCAACCATAGCTTTGGGCTTGCCGTACTTTAACTTTGAAATTTTCTTAATCGGTTCTACAATACCTTCTCTGCCTTTAGTTGGAGGGTAAATTTCCATTTTAAACGGAGTTGAAGTCTTGTTATTCAACATAACTTTCATAATCATATTGAAATTATCTAGGTTAACCAAATCAAAACGAGAAAAACCAGGCTCAAATTGCTTTTCTAAAAATTCCGCATCTTCAACGCCAATTCTAAATGATCCAATTGAACCAACATTACCCAAAACTGCATTCTTAATTTGGTCAGTTAACTGAGGAATGTATTGGTGAGCCATAATTAAATTCAATTTATACTTACGAGCTTCAGAAAGAATCGTAGAGATAGAATCTGTGGTAAAGTTTTGGAACTCATCAACATAAAGATAAAAATCACTTCTTTCAGATTCTTTCATTCTGGCTCTCCTCATAGCAGCCATCTGCATTTTAGAAATCAAAATCAATCCCAATAAAGAACTATTCACCTCTCCCGTCAAACCTTTAGATAGGTTAGCCAAGAAAATCTTCTTCTCATCCATTACTTTTGCCAAATCAAAACCAGAATGCCTTTGACCGATAATATTCCTCATCATTTCATTTTCAATGAATCGGCCGACTTTTGAAACTACGTATCCTAGCATATCAGATCTGGTACTGCCGGTTGTTTGAGCCCATTCTTTCGTCCAAAAACTCCTGACCACTGGATCGGAAACCTTAGCTAATCTAGCTTGCAAAAAAGCAGGATCAGTAAACATTTTAGGAATTTCTACTAATGTTCCCGGATTATCTTTATCAGCCATTAAAGCTAACATAGCATTTCTCATATAGTGCTCAAACATAGGACCGATAATTTCTGGTGGAAATAGCTTATAAAATATGGCTATCATTTCTTGCACAGCAAAATCTTTCTGTTCTGGAGTATCATATTCAAGCATGTTTAACCCCATAGGCCTATCTAAATCAAATGGCTCAAATAAAACAACATCATCTACTCTATCTTTAGGAATATTTTCTAATGTATGCTCAATCATTTCTCCGTGAGGATCTATAACAGCAACTCCTTCTCCATTCTCAATATCCTGCCGGATCATTTCTCTTAATAAGGTAGATTTTCCAGTACCCGTTTGTCCAATAACATAAAAATGCCTTCTCCTATCCTCCCTTGAAGCAAAGTGTACTTTTTTCTCCTCTCCGCGAAAATTCACCCTACCAATTAAATTAACCCCCTCATTAGGCAAATCAATTGGCGGAGCAATTTCTGTAGTCTTAGCTGATTGAATATAGGGAGTTTCAGTAAATTGAGTTGGAAAATGATATATACTGGCTAACTCTTCAACATTTAAAATATTTCCCTGACCTTCGTTGAAAACCCTAAAACTAAATTCATAAACAAATTTTTTGATTTGATTTTTTGAAATTTTCTTTGGATTTAAAGAATTAGTTCCAAAAAGAGAAAACTGGTTAAATGATCCTGTTAAATGACCCAAAATTTCCTCTGCTCTATCTAACGTATGAGCTGAAGCAATAACCCTTATGTTAGTTTCAAATAGTTGCTTTTGTATTTTACTTTGAATGGTATCGTAACCTGATTGATCAAAGTGCTTTTCTTTTTTCTGCTCTCTCTTTAGAGATTCTGGATCTTGTTTTTTAGCTGGCTTAAATATCTCAGAAATAATTTCAACAAATGGATTTTTTGTTACTTCAGAAACCGCAGTATTCATACTTTCTCCCTCTTTCATTTTTTCTAAAACCTTCTCGCCCATCCTTTTTATTTTAGAATTTGGGATAGGCCTAATAATAAGTTGCAAAGCCGCTCCCTCATCAGCTGCAATTTTACTTAGATTGTTAGTAATTTGAGAAAGTGGATCTTTTTCTAATTTTTGATAAGTACTTATAGGAAACAATGGATTTCCTTTCAACTTCAAATAAGCAGCTGAAGTATAACCTTTTGGTTCAAAAACAGTATAATCCTGAGGAACTTTTTTGACTACGGCTTTTGGATAAATTCCTTGAACATATTTCTCTAAAGATGTTTCAAGATATTTGGGCACTGAGATATAAAAAGAAATATCTGAACCGCCAGTTTGCGAAGCTATTTCTAGAGCGATAGAAGGCTTTTCACCAAAAAAACTGGGCTGCTTTAAATTCAAAAAATTAGTCAAAACCTGTTCCATTTGAAAAATAATAGCTTTCTCTTCTTTTGGAGTTTCCCCTTCTTTTTTGAATTCTTGCTTTGGCATCATTATTAAGAACAAAACAGAGTCTAATCCTGAAAAAACTGAATTTTTATCATTCTTCTCGTAAAACAAAGTAGCAAAAAAAGCTATTAGTAATATAATAGATACTAAAATTAAAATAGAAATAATAAAAGGCATAATTATTTTAAGCTTTTATAATATCCGTCTTTCGATAAGCGATCGTGCAGTGCATCTAAAACATAGGCATCATCCATTTTTTTAGCTACCGCAACAGCATAGACAGCTCCCTTTGACTGAGCTAAATCCATTAGCTTCTGTATTACTTTTTCATCTTCTAATGTCATCACCTCCTCTGCATCACTTTTGGCCTGATCTTTCAAATGATCATCTAACTCAGTGCTTTCAATTTTTTCTCTCAAGATCTTTGCTTCTTCTTTTGATAGTTCAACACTTTTTTCCTCTTCTATCCTATGCTCAGTAGCCTCAACAGATTCCTGTAATTGAAGCTCCTGCTCTAAAGATTTTTCTCTCAAAGACTTTTCATCTAACTCTGAATTGTCTTTTTTATTATCTACCATATTTTTATTTTAGTTATTAGACCTACTAATAAAAGATTCTTCTACTGCAATCTCCATCTATTGGCTACAAATTAGTAAAACCTCGTCGGCTGGCCTCATGGCCAACCTCCTCAATTTTCCAAATTTTCGCTTCAACATCTGGAAACTTCGTCACGAAAAACTTTAATCAGTGAGTCTATTACATTATTCTAACAAAAACCACCCTTTTTACAACCTATCTTTAGGCTAAAAATAATAAATTAAAGGGCAGGTTCTTTTTTGACGCTTTCTTTAGGTATATGAAATTATAAGAAAAAACAAACGAGCATTAAAATGCTTTCCATATATGCATAAAGCCACATACATCCTGGACTCCTTGAGGCCAAAATCTCGTGGCGTTTTACCAAAAAATTCATTGTAAGTATACTGGCGTCAAAGGATTTGTTAATGCATACGAAGACGGTTTAAAATACC
>Ga0209542_10003236_pt1 | contig 35035 bp, 30 predicted proteins | sample RifCSPhighO2_01_FD_184028 | JGI IMG/M metagenome (GOLD analysis project Ga0209542, IMG submission 184028) | Soil microbial communities from Rifle, Colorado - Rifle CSP2_plank highO2_0.1 (SPAdes) (version 2) | ecosystem: Environmental > Terrestrial > Deep subsurface > Rock core/Sediment ...
TATCAGGTTAAGAAGGTACAAGACTTGCTGAATGGCCGACCCAGACAAACTCTAGGCTTCAAAAAACCTTATCAGGTTTTCCATCAATTAATTAACAGCGCTGTTGCGCTAAATTCTGGAAACTAAGTTATTATAAAATTAAAAAAATAAAGATATTCCCATGGCTATGTTTTTTTTAGGTTTATTTGGTTTAGTAGTTGGTTTTTTAATGGTTTGGAAACCGACTAAGTTTTTGGAGATGATCGGCGAACCTGGCTGGTCGGAGAAAATCTTTGGTTCTGGCCGAGGCCAAACTGCTTACCAGGCCATTGGTATTATTGTCATTATTGTTTCCATTATAGCGATGACCGGTTTAATTCAAGGAATTATCTTATCAATTTTAGGTCCGCTTTTTAGCGGCTTGAAGTAGAAAAATATTATGGGCCGGTAGCTCATCTGGTAGAGCGCCTCGTTTGCACCGAGGAGGTAGCGGGTTCAAGTCCTGTCCGGTCCACGGATAAAATAAAATTCACCACTTGTGGTGGATTTTATTTTACTCTGATGTGAATCAGAGAAGGACTTGAACGGGTTGGCAGCGATCCGCCCAGGGCGGATCGCGTCGACAAATCCGAGCAAGCGCAGGATTTGACGCCAACCCCGGACGAGGATATTTTTCGCAGAGCGAAAAATAAACGAGTATCCTGCCTGCCTGTCGGCAGACAGGTCCGGTCTACGGATAAAATAAAAGTAGAGACGGGGCATGCCCCGTCTCTACACATTTTTACCCCCCTCTTTTTATATTGATGACTTCCTCTCAATTAATCGTTTAATATAATCATTTAAATCAATTTTTCTAGACACCATCTTTAAAGCATCAAACAAATTAAAAATAACTGAATAAATTTCTTCATTTTTAATGGTTAAAACCAGTTTTTTCTCAAAGTTAATCATCACTACCATCTTTTTAAAAATCAAAATATCCAAATCAAAATCAACCAAAGAATCAGGAGCCACGTAGCCGATAACCAAACGGTTCTCATAAATTTTTAACAATTCAGGCGATAGATCTTGAAAATATGACAATGATTTTTCACCAATAACACCCTCAATAATTATTTTATATTGTCGAAATTTATTTTGGATATTGCTCAAATATAATTTCTCTAAATTTTTAGCCGCCAGCGCCGACTTATTGCCCTGAATAGCGAAAACCCGGCTGTTATAACCCGCTTCCAAAACTTTTTCATAGGCCGATAAAATATTTTTTTTGCCTTTTAAAATCTCTACTCCGATATCCGGCGGTAAGTGAATCATCTTGGCAATATCTTCGGCCATAAAATAGCCATATAAATTACTAATCAATTTATTAATTTTATCTTGGTTATTTATCAGCCACTCATAATGACCCTTAATTTTAACTTTATTAATCAATCCTTGCTTTAATAATTTTATCAATAGAAAATTAACTGTCGTGCGCTTAACCCCAGTTTTTTGAGCTAAATCAGTCGGCCGTAATTGACCGAAATCCTTAAGCGTTTGGATAATTATTATTTCTTTGTCTTCAAGATCTAAGATTTTTAGATCTTTTTTTGATTTTTCCATATATTAACTATATAAAATGACAATATTATTGTCAAAAATAATAACTAAAAATATCTAAAATTAAACAAAAAATAGATAATATTTAATTTTTATTTAAATTTGCCTATCAAAAAGTTATGATTCAGTTGTAGTTAATGATAATTAACCACAAATTACATACAACCAAAAGGAGAGAAGAAAAATGCTACCGATTTTACCCCATGATGAACATCAACGCACATTAGAAGAGGGCCGAAAGATTAATGATAGAATCAGAAGAGAATTTTTTCAGGCCATAGCAGATGCTCGGCCCCAAAGAATAAAAAATGCAATGCGCACATTTTCTTGTAAAGAATTGGAAAGAGAAATTGAAGAAATGGAAAGATATGGATGTTATGGTCAAGCCGAAGAATATAAAGAAGCTCTGAGGCGCAAAAGAGAAGAATAACAAAATCGGATAAAGGAAGGAAGGTGAGTATAATGGCAGTATGTCAATCTTGCGGCGGCAGTGGCACTGTTAAGTGGCCTACCCACACTTACAACTGCGAACATTGCGGCGGCAGCGGTAAATGCAGTTGTAAGGCATGCAAGTCTTACGCTGATTCCGATGACGATTAATTCTATATAAAATCGCGCCAACAATATCAGACCTCGAATAACTTCGAGGTCTTCTTTATTGTTGATTTTGATGATTGATTTAAGAAAACTTATATTTTATAAATTTTCTAACATCCAGAGAGCCGATAATTATAACCATAAATAAAGCAATAGAAATTAAATTACTGTAGCTAATGGCAGTCAAACTAAACTGGTGATTTAGCAGTGGCAAATAAAGTGATAGGAGCAGAAAAATTATCACCCCCAACGTCCAAATATTAATGAGCTTATTAGTCAGTAAGCCAATAGAAAAAATCGATTCCTTATCAGAGCGGGAAATGAAAGCTAAAATAATGTGACCAAACATCCAAGCGGCAAAAGCCCAGGTTTGCGCTTCGGTCAGACCCAAGTTTTGCCATAAGGCATAAAAATAAACTGCAGTTACACCGATAAATAGAAACAGGCCTTTAATAAAAATATCTACAATAGCTGACTTATCAAATAAGTTTTCTTTAGGCGATATTGGTAGCCGGGAATAAATATTTTTTTCTCTCGGTTCAAAGACAAAACCGGCTGAAGCCGCCAAATCCATAAACAATTCTAAGACAATTATTTGAATGGGGGCTAAGGGCAGAGCTATGTCCAAAATTACTGGCAGCAGAAAAATTAAAATTAAAGCAACTTTAACTGACAGGTAATATTTAATGCCTTTTTGTAAATTATCAAAAAATTTTCGTCCCTCAAAAATGCCTTGGGCAATAGTGACATAGTTATCATCAGCTAAAACCACTTCCGCCGCTTCTTTGGCTACATCAGTGCCGCGAAGGCCCATAGCAATGCCGATATCAGCGCTCTTTAAAGCCAGCGCGTCATTAATGCCATCGCCAGTGACAGCCACAATCTCGCCATTTTTTTGCAAGGCCTGGACCAAGCGGTATTTATGTTCCGGTGTGGTGCGGGCGAAAACTGATATTTTTTTAACTGCTTCTTGCAAATCCCCATCGGTTAGTTTATCTAATTCTCCACCAGTTAATAGTTGACCATTTTTATCTTTGATAATGCCAACTTCTTTAGCGATAAACAGCGCTGTTAGAGGGTGGTCACCGGTCACCATAATCGTTCTAATGCCAGCTCTTTTGGCTTGCAAAATAGTTTCTTTCACTCCGCTTCTGGCTGGATCGGCAAAGCTGATTAAGCCAATAAAATCTAAGTTGGTTTCTAATTTTTCCCAACTCAAATCCTTTTCTTCATCTTTTAATTCTTTAACAGCCACTGCAATTATCCTTTGACCGTTTTGCGTCTGTTGAATTAATTCTTCTTCGGCTTCTTCGGTAATAGTTTGGCATTTGCTAAAAACTTCTTCTGGTGCGCCACTTAGGAATAAATAAAAATTATTGCTGATTTTTCTAATAACTGTCTTAGTTTTTCGACCATTGCCCAAATTTCTTTGGCGGATTATTTCTGATGGTTTATTTAAATTTATTTTTTTGACTCCCTGCTTTATAGCTAAATCTATCGGCGAAAGTGAATAATCAGAAATTAAATAATGGCTGGCCTTTAAAATTTCTTCTTTTTTATCTGAAGGATAAAGCGCAGCTATTTTCATTTGACCTTCGGTAATAGTGCCGGTTTTATCAGTAACGATAACTGTCGCCTGGCCCAGAGTTTCTGCCGCTTTGATTTTTTTAACCAGGAATTTGTTTTTAGAAAGGGTGTAAGCGCCCAAGCCCAAAACCATGGTAATGACAATCGGCAATTCTTCGGGAATAGTGGCAAAAGACAAGGATAGACCGGTTAAAATCATAGTTTTTAAATCCTGTCCCCTTAAAATTCCTAAAACGGGAATAAAAACTGAAAAAAATACCGCCACATAAACCAATTGGCCAGCCAGTGATTTCATAGCCAATTGCAATTTGGTCTTAGGCGGTTTAATAAACTTGGCTTGAGCAGCAATTTTACCGATTTTAGTATCAGCGCCAGTGACACTGACTTTTGCCTCACCTTCGCCAGCCACAATTATAGTGCCAGCGAATATTTTATCGTCTGATTTTTTGTCTTGCGGAAATGATTCGCCGGTTAAAGACGATTCATCAACTTGCAAGCTAATGCCTTTCTTAATGACAGCGTCAGCGGCGATTTTTGTGCCTGAAGTTAGGATTAAAATGTCTTCGGGCACAACTTCTTCAGAGTTAATTTCTAAAATATTATCATTTCTTAGAACTTTGACTTTTAAAGCAGCGATTTTAGATAAGGCGGCGATAGCTTTTTTGGCGCGAAATTCATTATAAACTTCGGCTAAAACTAAAGCGGTGATAACCAAAAAAATAGTAATCGCATCATCTAACTTGCCCCAAAAACTATAAACTGCGCCAACCACTAAGAGAAGCAGAATCATCGGTTCGGTGACTTCTTCCTTAAAAATGCCAAAAAAGCTGATTTTTTCTGGTTTAAAAAGTTGATTAAAGCCGAATTTTTTCAGGTTTTTTTGGGCTTCAATTTTAGTCAAGCCCTTAATTGGGAAATTATTCTCATTCATCTTAACTACATTATATAATATTTGTCTGTTTTTAATCTAAAAATTAAATATAGATTTCACCGAGAAATTGAAATTGGAAGATTATCAATGCTTAATCTAGGTCAATAATTTTTAGATGTTTAATACAATTTAATTATTTTTTATTTAGCGTTTTTAGTATTTTTTAAAGTTCTTCTACTCTAGTGTTGACTCTAATTGGTCTTTGTGATAAGTTAATAATTGATTTGCACCTTAAAATAAAGCCAAAACCCAGAAAGGAGCTGCTAATCAATGAGAACCCTGGAAATTAAGCGCTCTATTTTTATCACTTGGTTTGATAATTTATTGCCTGACTCCCAAGAATTGCTATTAGCCGCTAGAAGGGTCAAGCCCAATGCCCAGGCGCCGTATTCCGGTTTTAAAGTCGGAGCCGCGGTCCTGGATGTAGCCGGCTATGTTAGTACCGGCGTTAATGTTGAACGCTGTACTTACACGCAAACAACCCATGCGGAACAAAATGCCATTGATAATATGGTGTCAAAATACGGACCGATGGCCATTAGCGCCATTGCCATTGATGCAGTTAATGACGATAGGCGGCTTTTAGTGGATGAAGTTGTTTTAAATGATCTAATTTTCCCTTGCGGCCATTGTCTGCAAATAATCTGGGAAAATTGTTTAACAGACACAACCCGAGGTGTCACGATTATCAGCTATCTTGACAGTAAAAATTTGGTGGCTTTAGCGCCAATCAGTTCTCTATTGCCGGTCAGATTTGGCCCCAATAATTTAGGCCTTGATGTTTTTTCAAAGCTAAGGGAGGATAGATAGATGCATCACCATATTTCCCGATGTTGTAAAGCGCCGGTACTGGAAGACACTGATCAAACTGGCTTTGTCTGCCAGCAATGCCGGCGGGCTTGTAAGATTATTATGTTTAAATATGATTTATTTCTTAATGGGCCGCCAGATAGATATTCTAATGTACTCTGGAAGGCAGCTATCAAAACCACTTTTCCTGATTTAATAATTTATGATCCGGAAGATGATTCAAGTGAAGATTGGTTCACCCAAGACCATAAACGTAAAAATAATCTTGAGACAATTGAAAGAGCAATTGCTGATTCAACAGCCATGGTTACCTTACTTCCTAATCACCCCTTGCCTCCCGTCGGTCTTTATGCCGGGATGCATTGGCTGCATCATCATTGCCGGGGTTGTCTGATTTTTCTCTGGCGTCAACCGCAAGGGCAAAAAGTGGTTTATGTAGAAGAGTGTTATTCTCATTTAGGACAAGTATTTTACTCTTTAGATGAAACAGTCAAATATTTGGCCCAAATTTTAGGGCTTTAAAACATTGAATTAGAGCGAAGCGCGAAACGGCTTCGCTTTTTTATTTTTTATTTTATTTTAATTTAACTAATTTGACGTTTAACACGCAATAAATTGAAGTCAATTTTAAATATTTTACCAGCGAAGTAATTAACTTACTTCGTTTTTTTGTTGATTTTAAAAATCAAGTAAATTTTAAAAAAATAATTTTTTTTAAAAATAAATTATAAATATTAGTTAAAATTTATTTATTGTGGCAATTTAGATAAAAAATATTTTCCAAAACTGTGGACAAGTGTTGTTGACAAGCTTTTTTTATGGTATAATGAAAGTAGTTTGAAGTAATTTTTTTAATTATTTCAAAATATAATTCTCATTTTGAAAGGAGGTGAACCATCAATGGCAGCCAAGAAGAAAGCTAAAAAGAAAGTTGCAAAAAAAGCAGCTAAAAAGAAAAAGAGATAAAATTTTTCTTAAACAATAAAGCCCCTATCTCCGGAGAGGGGTTTTATTATTGGCTGATGCAAACAAAAGTAGAGACGGTGCATGGCCCCGTCTCTACTAAATATAATTTTATACGCCATCTGCCATTAAATTTCTCCCTGGTCAATCAACTTGATAATCTTGGGTATTTTTTTAAAATCTTTGATTAGAATTTCACGCATACCACCGTGATAAAGAGCCGCGGCCGGATGATAAAGGGCGTAAATTCTAATTTTGCCTAATGCTGGTATGTTTTTGCGCAGAATAGTGCCATGAACCTTAGACATTATTGGCTTGGGAACGAAGCTAGAAAGCGAGTGCCGACCCAAGGTAACGATTAATTTTGGCTCAATTAACTTAATTTGAGCCATCAGCCAAGGCCAAAATTCCTCTTTTTCTTCTGGTAGGGGGTCGCGGTTGTCAGGCGGACGGCATTTAACGATATTAGTGATATAGATATCGTCGCGTTTTAAGTTAATGGCTTCTAACATTTGATCTAAAAACTTGCCCGCTGCGCCCACAAATGGCTCGCCCAATTCATCTTCTTTCTGGCCCGGCGCTTCGCCGATAATCATAATGTCAGCATCAGCTTTGCCAGTGCCCGGGACAATATTTTTACAAGTCAAAAGCAGCGGTGATTTTATTTTATTGGAGAATTCTGAATTGAGTCGGTTTAATTCTTGTTCTTTTTCTTTATTCATGTCAATAGTTTAACATTTTTCATATTATTAAATCAATCTTGATTTTTTTGACAAAAAAAGAAGGCGTTCTCTTGTGAGAACGCCTGAGTTTGTTTTTCCGCTTAGTCTTAGATGGATAAAATCCACCCATCTTCGGAACTAGTGTTCCTACTTTGGACGCCTCTGGCATCCTTACCCCGTAGATGACGGTTTGGACTGATCCCTAATGGGAGTCGCAAGTTGCTTTCTCCGGAAAACCAACAGTTTCAACTAACGCTGACAATTATAAATTGCTTATTGTCCAATATAAAAAAGGACTGATTAACTATCAAGGTTAGTTTTTTACAAAGGTGCTTGCATTGCTTTGAATGCAGAGTCCGGGCGCTGACCTACTTTTCCCAATGAAGAGTATCACCGGCCTGCCATGCTTCTCGGCAGACAAGCCGGTAGGCAGGTTGGCGCTGAAGATCTGTGCCCGCCCTGTTAAATATCGTAATTTGTCTCACTAAACCCGGCATTTACCTACTTTCCCCATTGAAGAGTATCATCGGCACTAAGATGCTTAACTGCTGAGTTCGGGATGGGATCAGGTGTGGCCATCTCGTCAAAAACACCGGGATTAGTGGTACAAATTATTTAACAAAATGTAAAGATGGGGACAGGTGTGACTTCTTCGCTAGAAGCACCCAGACCCTGAATTCAAATCTAAGGTAATTATATCATAAAAAAGACAATTTGTACAGTTATAATCCAATTCTTGTGATTAAACATACGTCAACCATTAGTACTCCTCGGCTGAATGTATCGCTACACTTACACCTGGAGCCTATCAAGCTTGTCATCTACAAGCGGTCTTAATGAAATCTAATCTTGAGGACGGCTTCACGCTTATATGCTTTCAGCGTTTATCCTAACCCGACTTAGCTACCCAGCGATGCCCTTGGCAGGACAGCTGGTACACCAGAGGTCAGTCGTTTCCGGTCCTCTCGTACTAGGAAACGGCCCTCTCAAATTTCAACGCCCATAGTAGATAGGAGACCGACAATTTTGTTACTTTGCCAAACCATTTCCAGATACAACTATTGCTCTATGGCGGTCCGATGCAAATCGGACTCTACATATCGCTATGCAGTTCGGACTATATCTTAATACGCTTTTTAAGCGCATTTTTGGCGTATAGTCTCTGAGGATTCCAAAAAATCTAATAAATCTTCCTTTCTTATTTTTCTATTTTTACCAGAATTATTCATTTGATAAGACAACTTGATGATTTTTTTTACTCCAGTTTTGGTAGTATGTTTGCCTTGATCTAACCACCAAACAATTTGTTTAAAAATCAGGAAACTCTCTTGTTTTTTTGAAAGCATTGGATACTTTTCAAAAAAAGGAATTATTTTTTGCATCAAATCATTTCTATTTCTGACTACGTAGACCAAAGTATCATCACGGTCATTAGTTTTATGATTATGTTTTATATAACCACACTTAAAATAGGTTTTGATTTGCTGCAAAGTTTCTTGTCTTAAATAACTCTGATTGATATGAAATTCAGGAATAATTTTTATTCCATATTTCATCTTAGGATCGCGGTAAATGGCGATATGGAAGGTGCCTTCACCTTCGACAAAGCCGGTAATATACCACGGATTTATATTTTTTGGTCTTTCCTGCTGATTATCTGCACTCATCACATTATCACTTTAGTTTTATTTAATTATACCAAAGTAGTGTGAGATACTCAAGTCCCACTCCCGTTGGGACTTTACAGAGTTTCCAGCATTTAGCCAAATTTATAGACAGCACGGTCTTTTGGCTAAATTTAGCCAAAATTTTCTACTGTCTCACGACGTTCTGAACCCAGCTCGCGTGCCCTTTTAATTGGCGAACAGCCAAACCCTTGGAACCTTCTTCAGCTCCAGGATAGGACGGGCCGACATCGAGGTGCCGAACCTCCTCGTCGATGTGGACTCTTGGAGGAGACTAGCCTGTTATCCCCGGAGTAGCTTTTATCCGATGAGCTTCCGCCGTCCTATTTCGTACGGTCGGATCACTAAGTTCTGCTTTCGCAACTGCTCGACTTGCAGGTCTTGCAGTAAAGCTGGCTTGTGCCTTTACACTATCACTCCGATTTCCATCCGGAGTTAGCCAACCTTTGTAAACGCCTCCGTTACATTTTAGGAGGCAACCGCCCCAGTTAAACTACCCACCAGATACTGTCCCTCTCCCGGATTCACGGGAGTAGGTTAGAATTACAATAGAACAAGGGTGGTATTTCACTGGCGTCCTGGACGAATCCGGGACTCCCACCTATTCTAAACAGGCAATATCGTAATTCAGTACCAAGTTGTAGTAAAGCTTCACGGGGTCTTTTCGTCTAACTATGGGAATGTCGCATCTTCACGACAATTGCAATTTCGCCGAGTACATTGTTAAGACAGTTGCCAAGTCGTTATGCCATTCGTGCGGGTCGTAACTTACACGACAAGGAATTTCGCTTAAATTTGTTACTCTCTTCTTTTATGAAGATAGCATAGTCATTTCTGCCATGCTCTCTATGTCGCCATAGAGTTCGGACTATATCTTTCTCAAAATTATCGAGATTCGGCGTATAGTCTCTGGGGATTCTCCTTATTCAGGAGTCTTTCCTGCTGGTTGTCTGCACCGAAAGAATTATTACTTTTTAAAAAAGTATCTTTGGATACTCCAGATATTCCAGCAAATAGCCGAATTTTACTAAGGCAGCTTTCCTACCTTAGGACGGTTCGCGCGTGTTAAATCTTTTAAGATCCTCCGATTTTACGGAGCTCTATGTCGCCATAGAGTTCGGACTATATCATCCTTGAATTTTCTTTTCTAAAAATTCTCGGTTTGGCGTATAGTCTCTGGGGATTCTCTTTGAGTGAATTAATTACATCACTCATTATGTATTTTCTTTTTCTACCCCCGCCTTCGTTTAATTTTTCTCGCAATTCTAATATTTTATTTAATCCATTTTCAGTAAAGTACTGTTTGGAAAAAACCAAATAGGCAGTTTGACAGAAAATTTGAAAATTTTTCTTTTTTGTTTGTGATAAGAAAGAAAATTTTTCAAAGAACGGAATAACTTTTTCTTGGATGGATAAATTATTAGTAACACTGTACATATACAGCCCATCTGAATTACGTTTTATTAACTTGCCGCAGCCCAAAATCTTTTTATATTGCGATAAAATATAACTTTCCTTTTGGGACACGTTAAAACATAAAACAATTTGCCAGCCAAGATTATGATCATCCCGTTGGCGAAGTGAAACATTAAAGCTTCCTTCGCCATCAGCGAAGCCGGCCAGATAATTGCCGATTCGCGGATTGATTTTAGATAACCAATCAGACATATATTTAAAGAGTCTTTCCTGCTGATTGTCTCGTAGCTATTTTTATTTAAAATAACTTAACTAAAAAATTTTTACTGGTTGCGACTCAACCGAGTATTTTTAGTTTTAACGAGGTGTTCCAGCATTTGGCCAAATTTATTTAAGTAACTACAACCGTTATTTCATAGTTACCGCCGGCGTTCATCTGCGCTTCAGTTTGAGGCTTCATGCGCTCCGCTATCGCGTCGCTAAATTCAAAACTTAAAAATCAAAAGTTAAAACTTAAGTATCGCTTCGCGATAATTTTTATAAAAAATCATGAGTTAAGCGAATACTTTATTTTTGAATTTTTAATTTTGCCTTTTGAATTTAGTGCTTCGCGATAGCGAAGCACACTAACCCCTCCCTTTAACGTTCAGACACTGGCCAGGCATCAGCCCCTATACATCACCTTACGGTTTAGCAGAGACCTGTGTTTTTGGTAAACAGTCGCTTGGCATCTTTAGCTGCGGCCCCGATAAATCGGGGCGGACCTTATTCCGAAGTTACGGTCGCTATTTTGCCGAGTTCCTGAACAATGTTTCTCTCGTACACCTGAGGCTACTCGCCTCGTCCACCTGAGTCGGTTTGCAGTACGGTTGCCTTGATCTTAACCCTAGAGATTTTTCTTGGCACTAACTTTAATTGAATTGAGTCCACCTTGCGGTTTTCTCTTCTGCCAATTCAGATGTTAATGATAAACGGATTTACCTGTCTATCGCATCTTAAACCAGCAACGCCTATAGCCAAAAAGCGCTCAATCTCTGTTAATGCGTCCTCCCCTTGGAAAATCAAGGTAGTGCTGGAATATTAACCAGCTTATCCATCGACTACGCCTTTGGGCCTCGCCTTAGGACCGACTAACCCTGGGTCGATTCTCGTTACCCAGGAAACCTTGGACTTACGGTGTCAGGGACTCTCACCCTGATTTTTGCTACTCATGCCAACATTCTTACTTCCAACCAGTCCACCGGCCCTCGCGGGTCCGACTTCATTCCAGTTGGAATACTCCTCTACCAACCAGCGCTTCGCGCTGGAATTTCCAATTTTCAATTCCTGCCTACGGCAGGCAGGTCCAATTTTCAAATTTTTATTTAAAAAATATTTGAAATTTGTAATTTTGAATTTAGAATTTCCAGTGCAAAGCACTGGTTCCGCATCTTCGGTACCATGTTTGAGCCCCGAACATTTTAGGCGCAAAACGACTTGACCAGTGAGCTATTACGCTATCTTTAAAGGATGGCTGCTTCTAAGCCAACCTCCTGGTTGTCAGTGTTATAATACCACCTTTTACACTTAACATGGATTTAGGGACCTTAAATTGCGATCTGGGCTGTTTCCCTTTTGACTGATGGAGCTTAGCCCCCATAGTCTGACTTTTAAGATACAGATACCAAGTATTCGGAGTTTGATTGAAAACAGTAACCTTGCGGACCTATTCTCATTCAGTGCTCTACCCCTTGGTCCAATCTTAAAGCTAGCCCTAAAGCTATTTCGAGGAGAACCAGCTATTACCGAGTTCGATTGGAATTTCTCCGCTAACCACAACTCATCCCCGAGTGTTGCACGGCTCGTGGGTTCGGGCCTCCCCAGATATTTACATCTGGTTCACCCTGGTCATGGTTAGGTCACCCGGTTTCGGGTCTTGTCCACGCTGCTATTAGGGGATTGCTCCCCAGTCGGCCTATTCAGCCTCGCTTTCACTGTGCCTTCTCCCTGATTCGGGATTAAACCAGCAACGTAGAACAAACTCGTTGGCTCATTCTTCAATAGGAACGCTGTCACCCACCAGCGCTACGCGCTGGAATTTCCAATTTCTAATTTCTGCCTACGGCAGGCAGGTCCAATTTTCAAATTTTTATTTAAAAAATATTTGAAATTTGTAATTTTGAATTTAGAATTTCCAGTGCGCAGCACTGGCCGGGCTCCAACTCCTTGTATGCAATTGGTTTCAGATACTATTTCATCGGCCTTACCGGCCTGCTTTTCACCTTTCCCTCACGGTACTAGTTCACTATCGATCATTAAAAGTATTTAGTCTTACCGCATAGTCACGGCAAATTCCCACAGGATTTCACGAGTCCCGTGGTACTCGAGATAAAAACCGTAGAGATATAACCCCTTTCGTCTATGGGACTATCACCCGCTTTGGTTGGCCATTCCAGGACCACTCCACTAGGGAAGTCATATGTGCTCTACCCTGCCCTACATGATGGCAGTTATAATTATCTATAACCCCTTAACAGCAACGGCATGTACCTTTAAATACCAGCCCGGCTCCATTCGTGAGAATTTCACCAGACCAATATAACACTGCTAAGGTTTGGACTGCTCCGCTTTCGCTCGCCACTACTAACGGAATACAACCTGCAGATTTATCAGCCCTAAAGAGGGACGATAAATCTGTAGGCATTTATTATTTTCTTTTCCTCCAGCTACTGAGATGTTTCACTTCGCTGGGTCGTCTTCTTACGCCCTATGTATTCAGGCGCAGATATCTAGTCTTCAACTAGATGGGTTTCCCCATTCGGATATCCCCGGGTCAAAGGTTGCTTGCCACCTTACCGAGGCTTTTCGCAGGCTGCTGCGTCCTTCGTCGTCTTTTAATGTCTAGGCATCCACCAACTGCACTTAAATATGCTTAATCACAAGAATTGTGATTATAAATTATGTGTATGAAATTGCTTTTTTATGATTGTTGATTTTACTTGAATAATTGTCAAAGTTCTTTTGGACTAAACTTTTCAGGCCTGTTCAAGTCGCGGCTTAGACATAAGTCGCTTATTTTAGGGCTGATTGGCTTCTAATTCCCAAAGTATGATGAGCAATCTTTTTTGCTCGCCCTAACTTTGGAAATTAAAATTGGAAGTTAAAAAAACCGCTTGCTCCAAGCGGTCAGACGACTGCGCGCTAAAAAACGCCTCAGGTGCTTGGAGAGTTAATATAAAGTGAAATAGAAATTTGTCTCATATGATTAATTTTGACAACTAAATTATTTTAGCTGGTCTTTTAATTTTTGTCTACCTTCACGATGTCTAACAAAGTGTGGATAATAATTCCTTGTATATTATTAATTATATGCCTTTTTTAGACCACTGTCAAGGGTATTTCACAAAACACAAAAACAATTTGATGATTTTATTTAAATTAAGATAAAAAATCAAATATTGGTGATTTATTATTTAAAAAGATTTGACTAAAATTAGCTATTTTTTGGCTAAATCAGTTAACTTACCAAGTTTCATGGTAATAAAGACAACTAAGACAGTTATAATAACTGCATAAACAAACTTGGCGATGATATTGCCGGCCTGGGGGAATATCGCTATAAAAAGAGAACTGATAGCCTCATTCCAGGCCAGGGCAGCCACTAATCCGAAGCCGGCGGTAGCTAAGTCAGTCATTTTGCTTAAAATCTCCAATTTGAGGGATTTTTGGTTTTGAATTTGATTTTGGTCAGCCATATTTTTAATTAGTTTGTAATTAGTAATTTGTATAATTTATCATCATTATTTAATATAATAGTGTTCTATTATTGAATTAGTGCGAACCTATTTTGCCACCGCAGGCGGCTGTTGTAAACTTGCTAATTTCTTTATAGTGTCAGGGGGGAGACTCGAACTCCCACGGGTTGCCCCACCAGGTCCTAAGCCTGGCGCGTCTACCAATTTCGCCACTCTGACAATTTAAAATTGAGAAAAAATAAATTTAATGAGCGCGCCTGCCTGCCGGTAGGCCGGTCTACCAATTCCGCCACTCTGACATGTAATAACGATTAACAATTAACAATTAACTGTTAACGACTAAATTTAAATTCACTTTATATTATATTGTATTTTAAGCCAAAAGTCAATACAATTTGTATAAAAAAACCTCGAATGATTTGGTTCGAGGTATTTTGATTTTAAGTTGTAGTTACTCGTTGAAGAGATTTTATTCTTTTTCTCAGATACTTGGGAAAGAACTCAAAAAATTCCGTTTCCGAAGAAAAAACTTTAGTGGCGATATCCATAAAAGGAGAAATGTGACTGCTGGGATAGACAACAAAAATATTTTTGCCGGTTTCAAAGCCGCGAGTGGATTCGTCGCTAACACCTTTAGACAAAGTGCTGCCTGGCGGGTAATAAGCCACTTGGTCGGTAGCTTCTCCGATGTACCAATTCAAGTCGCGATGGACCGTCTGGATCCTGATCATTCTTTTTTCCCGTTTGGACAAGCCCTCGCCTGTTTCAATATCAATGGTTCTGGGATCAATTAAAGGCGTCGGCAAACCGTTAATTTCTTGGCCGATGGCCAATAATTTTTCTTTGAAAGCCGTGATCATGGCATTAGCTTCCGAATTGGCGTCAGTCATCGGCATTTGGAAATAAATCAAGAAAGCATTCTTAAGTAAGCTTTCAATGGTAGCCGGGTCTTGCTTGGCAGGCAAAACATAAATTGGCTTACCAAAACTGGCAGCCCAGCCGCTGGCGATATTAACTTCGGCATTTTGCCACATTAATAAGTCGCGGAAATCGTGGTTCTGTAATCGGCCATGGGCGGTTGCCATTTGCCTGCTTTTGATAGTTGACGGCTTATCAATAATGGTCACAAACATATCAGCGTCAATTCCAGTCAGGTAGCTCCAGTCATAAGTGTTGGTTAAGACATCGTTCCAGAAAAATTGGCCGTGCATATCTATTAAAATGCGGTCGCAAGCTGATTCTTCGGCGGCTATCATCGACAGTGCCAGGTCAAAAGCTCTATCTCTTAAAGTATCTAAGAATCCAGGGTGAAGATTAAGCAAATTCTCCACGGTAATCGGCGGCTTATTGGGATCGCCTTGTGCCATTTTTAACAGCATATCGCCCATATTATAGGTTCTAACCTTTAACTCGGGCCAAGCGGCATAACGGTTGCAAAAATCAGTGCTGCCGCTGCCGGGAATGCCAGTGATAATAACTTTCTTGGCTTGAGCCATGAGAGTTCTCCTTCTTGGCCTCGCTCTAGCCCTGTCTACGCAGGCAGGATTAGTGCAGACAGAATTTTGGATTGTTTTGTAAAGGTGCTGATGTCTCTGAAATTACCATAAATTTCCAACAAGTGTCAATCAATGATTGGCTGTTTTATTGATTTGTGATAAAATCTAATTAAATTAACAGTCATTGATGGTGCCGTGGAAATGAATAATTAATCATTAATTTTTTAAATAATAAAACTATGTCTTTGAGGAAGTTTTTTATTGTTCCTGTTATTTTAGCAGGAATTTTTTTATTTCCGTCAATGTCTTTATCAGCCAATAATTTGGCAGTGGTTATCAATGAACTGGCCTGGATGGGCACGACTGTTTCAGCCAATGACGAGTGGCTGGAATTGTACAATAATACTGGTGTTGATATTGATTTAACCAATTGGACAATTATAGCCCAAGATGGCACGCCTAATATTATTTTAGCAGAAACCAAAACCATCAAAGCCCATGATTATTTTTTATTGGAGCGAACTAGCGATGACAGTGTTTTAGGTATTATGGCTGACCAAATTTACGTTGGCGCTTTAGGCAACAGCGGCGAGGTTTTAGAGCTAAGGGACAGCAGTAATAATTTAATCGATTCTCTAGATGCTTCTTTGGGCTGGCCAGCCGGCAACAATGATGAGAAAAAAACTATGGAAAGGATTAATCCTTTAATTACCAGTCAAACCAGTAATTGGGCTGATAGCGGCACCACTGGCGGTACGTCTAAGGCAGCCAACTCAGTTTATCTGGCGCCTAATAATAGCCCAGTAGCTGTCGCTGGCAGTGACCAGTCAGCAATTATTAATGAAATAGTTTCTTTTGACGGCAGTGGATCAACCGATAGTGACGGCACAATTATTGATTATCAATGGGATTTCGGCGATGGCGGTTCAGCTGGTGGGGCTTTAGTCACTCATGCCTATAACACTATAGGATTATTTTCGGTTATTTTGAAAGTCACTGATGACAATGGCGCCACCAGCACCGATAGTTTGACAGTACAGGTTTCTGCTACCAGTACTACACCGACAATTATCAATCTCCACGATCTGGTTATTAATGAATTTGTTTTTGATCCGACAACTGGCGCCAAAGAATGGATTGAATTGTATAACAATACCACTTCCACCCTTAATCTTAACGGTTTGACTTTGGAAGACGGCGTTGGCGTTATTGCCAATTTAACTGGCGTAATAGCGGCTCATAGTTTTTATATTCAAGAATTATCTACCAATAAGTTAAACAATGACGGCGATATAATTATTCTAAAACAAGATGCGACAATTATTGATCAGGTAACTTACGGCTCTTGGGACGACGGCAATGTTTCCGATAATGCGCCGATAGCCAACGATCCTGATTCTGTGGCTAGAAGAATTGACGGTCAAGACAGCGATACTGATAGCAGTGATTTTTCTTTAACTACGACGCCCACTAAAAATTCCGCCAATTTAATTACCGCCAATCCTGCCAATCCGCCAACGCCACCGTCAACTGGTTCAACTGGCGGTGGTACCAGCCAACCCGTTATCCTTTCTTTTAATCTTGCCGATGTGGTTATCAACGAATTTGTATCCGACCATAGTGACGGTGAAAACGAATGGGTGGAATTTTATAACAACACTCCTAATGCCATTAATCTGGAAAATTGGAAAATTGAAGAAGGTTCAGGTAAAGTCACCGAATTAATTGGTACAATTTATAGCCACCAAATGGCAGTAGTAGAGAGCCCCAAAGGCAATTTGAATAATGGCGGCGATTTAATTGTTTTAAAAGATCCTAACGGCAGTATCATTGATCGCGTGGTCTATGGTAATTGGCCTGATGGCAATATTTTTGATAACGCTCTGATGGCTAATGACCCCGATGCTGTGGCCAGATTCATTGATGGCCAAAATAGCGGCATTAACTACAACGATTTCAGGATAACCAATCATCCCACCAAGGGCTTGCCTAATATTATTGGTGATTTAGCCACTACTACCGTTGAAACCAAAACTGTAAGCGAACCAGAAAAAACAATTACCGAATTTCCCCAATTGATTATTACTGAAATTTTCCCCAACCCGGCCGGCGCTGACACCGAAGATGAATTTATAGAAATCTATAATCCTACCAATGAAGAAGTAGATTTAAGTGGCTGGTTCTTGGATGACATTGAAGGCGGCAGCCGGCCTTATAAAATAACCGACTTAACCATTGCTTCACAAGAGCATCTGGCGTTTTTCAGAAAAACTACCGGCTTAGCTTTAAATAACGATACTGACAAAGCGCGACTGATTAATCCTCTCAAAGAAACAGTCAGCGAAATTGAATATAAAAATATCAAAGAGGATTTAGCTTACGCCTTAACCAGTGATAATAAGTGGCAAGTAACTTCGGCGCCCACACCGGGTGATGTCAATGAAATTGAAGCGGCAGAAATTACCTCTAAAAATTCCAACTCCGGCCAATTAGTTAAAATTACCGGCACGGTGGCGGTGGAGCCCGGTGTTTTGGGCTCGCAGATATTTTATCTGGCCGATGAAGATATTCAGGTCTATTCTTATAAAAAAGATTTTCCCGTTTTAGTGGTTGGCGATAGAGTGGAAGTTGTGGGTGAAATATCAGAGGGCGCTTTGGAGAAAAGGATAAAAATTAAAAGCCAAAGCGATATTAAAATTATCGGTCAGAAAACCGAGCTGTTGCCGACGGCCGTTTCTCTGGCTGAAATTGACGAAGAAATTGAAGGTAAATTAGTCAAAATAACCGGCGAGGTGATTGAAACGCGCGGCAATTATGTTTTTATTGATGATGGCACCGATGAAGTTGTGATCTATATTAAGGCCTCCACCAATATCAATAAATCAATTTTCACCGAGGGTGATAAGGTGGAAGTGGTGGGCATTGTTTCCCAGACCAAAAATGGTTATCGCCTCTTGCCCAGATATGATACCGATATCTTGAAAATCGGCAGTGTTAAGGGTGAGCAAGCCGTCCAAGAAAGCAACAAACCAACCAATCAAGTGAACCAGTATTTTATTGCTATCATAATTTTTATGGGTGTTATTATCGGCTGGCTGGCTTATAAACAATATAAACTTAAAATAAATAGTAAAATTAGCTAAAATAAGACAAAATAATATTAAACTATTGACAAAAGTATTATTACATGATATACTGTTAAAAGTAGTAATAAAACACATTTCAATCTCAACTGCTTCGCCAAAAGCGAAGCCAATTAAAAGGAGCAAGAAAGACCATGCCTCTCTTTAAGAGTTTTGCTGAACAAGGATTCAAGCAGGTCGGAGTGATTGTCTTCGGCGCTGGCCTCGACCATCGCCAGGCCATCGCCGACTGGCGGGCCAAGGGTTATGGCGTCAGTGTCAAGGCCGACCACGCGCTGGTTTACCAGCTCTAGCGATAGACGGCGTTCAATCGCCCGTCAATACTGTAACAGGTGTTGGCGGTTTTTTAATAGTCATTGCGACCACGCACTTGGTATGAGGGAAGTAATTCCATGTTTTATATTCTCTTGTAATAAAAATGAGATTGCTTCAGTCGTTCGCTTAAGGCGGACTATCTCACAATGACAAGTAATATAATTTTTTCTTGTTTTCTTGTTTTTTTGACATTTAACCTCGCCAAATCAAAAAACTCAAATAAACCAAATACAGGCAAAATAAGGCCAAACCCTCCCAGCGTTCAATATCTCTTTCTTTTTTGCCAGTTAAAACGAACCAAAAAAGTAAAACTGTTGCGCCTAAAGCAATAATAATATCGGTGTTTAATAAATTATTAAACGGCAGCGGCCTAATCAAAGCGCTTAAGCCGATGATGCCGAAAATATTAAAGACGGTAGAACCGACAATATTACCAATGGCCAAATCACCCTTTTTCTTGAAAGCGGCTATCAGTGAAGTGGCGAGTTCCGGCAAGGAGGTGCCAACCGCTAGTAACGTCAAGCCAATCAAACCTTGGCTAAAGTTTAAATCGATGGCAATGGTTAGAGCGCCATCAATTATCCACTTGCTGCCGACTATCAAACCGCCGATGCCCAAAATAACATAAGCTAAAGAGACATCCAATTTTTGAGCTGTATATTCCGGTATGTCTTTGACATCGGCTTTAGATAAACCAAAAGTATAGTAAAGAAAAACCGAAAAAAGAATTATTAAAAACAAGCCGTCCCAGCGGCTGATATAAGTTTCCAGCGAATTATTTAAGAAAAAATCATTGGCAAAAAGTAGCAGAGCTATTAAAGCTAATAAACCCAAAACAATTTCCTTAGAAACCGCTTTACCTCGAATTTGAATGGGAGCAATTAAGGCAGCCAGTCCTCCGATTAAAAGTATGTTGGCAATATTAGCGCCGATAATATTACCTAAAGTCAAATCGGCTAAATTGCGGAAATTAGAAATCAGATTAATTACCAATTCCGGCGCCGAAGTGCCAAAAGCCACAATAGTCAGGCCGATAACCAAATCGGAAAGCCCGAATCTTTTAGCCAAGGAAGTTGAGCCGTCAATCAGTAATTCCACTCCTTTGATCAAAAAGACAAAACCTAAGATTAAGAGGATATAAGTAAGCATGGGGAGGATAGTTTATAAAGTTGAAAGTTTGTAAAGTTTATAAAGTTTTGTCATTGCGAGTTTGTCTGTCGGCAGGCAGGGAACGAAGCAATCCCATGTTAATTAATTGTTATCCCGAGCGCAGTCGAGGGATCCCTTTTTATGTTATTCCTACTCTCTTGTCATCCTGCACTTGATGCGGGATCCAGTTTTTTGAAATATAATTATTTTTCTTTGCCACTTTTTCTAGGAAAAATATTCTTTCGCCACAATTATATAAAATATTTCACTTTTAAATTAAGGGTTTTTGATAGTTATTTATAATTTCTGAATTTCTTATTAAAATCGTTCTGTTGGTGGTATAAGTTATTCCTTTATTTGGTGAATTTTCAAACCCTACATAAATACAAGTTTTATTTCTTTTAGTCACTTCCTTTATAGCTGGTTGTAAATCAGAGTCAGAGCTGGCTAATATAACAGTTTCTAAAGAATTGTCGCATGACATAGAAACTATGTCAACTGCTATACGAACATCAACTCCTTTTTCTTTAAAAATTATCGCCTCTCTTTTACCAAATAAAAGTGTTTTTTATCTTGCACTATTTTTTCCGTAGGGTAACCCCTGATATTGCCAGCCAGAATAACTTCAAAACTTTGATTTTCAAGATAAGTTTTTAAGCTTCTAGTTTTTTGTATTAAAACTTCTGATTTTTCCAGAGTGGACGGATGTTTATTTATTCTGGCGAAATAAAAAATTCTGCGATCAATATTAATTCCCTGTAGAATTTGATCAAAAAGTCCCTTAAAATCAAATTTTGTCCACTCTATCTCATCTTCTTCTTTAATAATTTTTTCGCCCACGAAGACATCTTTAATTTTTCTCTTAAAATTTTCTCCATCAATAAATAAAATGGTAGACATATATTTTATAAAAAAACCTCATCGGACCCGAGGGCTGGATGAGGCGTTTATGTATATAATTTATCATATAAAACATATCATGTCAAGTTTAAGTTTTCCACACCAAGTTTTGTTTAAATTTAGATATATTTATAAAGACGTCACTTCGGGTTTTTTCTTGCATAGTTTAAATTTAACAATATTGCACAACGGCTTCGGAATAAGCGAAGTTGCCGGAGGGATTTCGGAGCGGAGCGGAGAAATACCGAAAGGCAATTTCGCGTATTCTGTGTTATGCGAAGTCGCGAGCGTCAGCGAGCGACGAGCAGAACCGGAATTATTTCCGAAGCCGTTATGCCGAAAAGGAGCGAGCGACCCGACCGCAGCGCAGCGCAGGGAGGGGGAGCGAGCGATTTCGGCATAACTAATGATTATACGAAATAAACCATTATTATAATATACAAAACTTCAGTATTTAGGTGGAATTCTTTGTTACGTAGCAAGCTACGTAACAAAGAAATTTAAAAATTAAATAATTTTAAAATTGTTTGAAAATTGAAAATTGAAAATTTTTAAATTAAGGTAACGTTGGCCACCGTATCATTAACATCCTTAAATCTCATCACTCTGACGCCTTGAGTATCGCGGCCCAAGATGTTAACCGCTCTGATATCTAGTCGGATAACCTGGCCTTTTGTGGAGATGATGATCAGATCTTTTTCTGGGTCATCAATAATCATGCCGCTGACGATTTTGCCTGTTTTAGTTGTAATTTTAGCGGTCTTGATGCCGCTGCCGCCGCGGCCTTGGACTTTGTAAGCGCCAATCTCGGTTTGTTTGCCGAAGCCCTTTTCCATAATCACCAGCAGTTTCAAATTTTTCTTTTCTTTAGTGTCTAAAATGCCCATACCCACAACTTTATCACTACTCTTTAATTTAATGCCCTTAACTCCGGAAGCAGCCCGGCCCATGGCTCGGACATTTTTTTCATCAAACCTAATAGCTTGGCCGCCAGAGGTGATTAAAACAATATTTTCCGCACCTTTGGAAGGTTTGACCCATTCCAAATTATCATCGCCTTTTAATTTTAGGGCGATTAAACCGCTACGCCTAACACTGCCAAAATCTTCAATGGCGGTTTTCTTGATGGTGCCTTTGGAAGTGACCATGACCAGATATTTATCATTTTCAATTTCGGTAGATGGCAAAATTGAAGCCACTCTTTCATTGGGCGCCAACTGCAGGAAGTTTACCAGGGCCTGACCTTTAGCGGTGCGCGAGACCTGCGGCAGATCATAACCCTTGAGCTGGAAGACCCGGCCCTTAGTGGTGAAGAATAACAAATCGGCGTGAGTGGTAGTGGTAAAAAAATGTTCCACAATATCTTCTTCCTTGGTGGTCAAGCCGATAATGCCTTTGCCGCCGCGGCCCTGGATTTTAAAAGTATCCGGCGGCAAGCGCTTGATATAGCCATCGGCTGTCGCCATAACGATAATTTCTTCATCTGGCACTAAGTCCTCCATTGAGAAACTATCTACGCCATGGGCGACAATCTGGGTTCGGCGCGGTGAAGCGAATTTAGTTTTTAATTCCAACGCTTCGGTTTTGATGATATTTTTAATTTTAACCTTAGAGCTCAAAATCGCTTCCAATTCTTTAATAAGTTTTAATTTTTCTTTCAATTCGGTTTCAATTTTCAGCCGTTCCAAATTAGCCAATTGCTGCAAGCGCATTTCTAAAATCGCCACGCTCTGCCGGTCGCTTAACTTGAACTTATTCATCAAATTGATTTTAGCTTCGTCTTTATCCTTGGATTTTTTAATGGTGGCAATCACTTGGTCGATTTTAGAGAGGGCCATCACCAAACCTTCCAAAATATGAGCTCGTTCTTTAGCACGATCCAATTCAAACTGGGTGCGCCGGGTAATAACTTCTTGACGGTGTTTTAAATATTCTTCCAAAACCATTTTCAAGTTCAAAACCCGCGGCTGCAAGCCGTCAACCAGTGCCAGAATATTGGAGTGGAAAGTTGATTGGAGCTGGGTGTGTTTGAACAACTGGTTTAAGATTTTTTTAGGATAAGCGTCTTTTTTTAATTCAATAACTACTCGGACGCCGTCCTTATTGGATTCATCGCGCAGATCCCTAATGCCTTCAATTTTTTTATCTTTGACTAAGTCGGCGATTTTCTCCAAGAGCGCCGCTTTGTTGGTCTGGTAAACGACTTCCGAGACGATAATCCTAAACAGACCGCCCTTGGTTTCTTCAATATTGGTTTTGGCGCGACAAACTACTCCGCCTCGGCCGGTGGCGTAAGCCTGCTTGATGTCTTTGATGTTATAAATAATTCCGCCAGTGGGAAAATCTGGTCCTTTGATGAATTTCATCAGGTCGTCAACAGTGCAATTGGGGTTGTCTATCAAATGAATGATACCGTCAATGACTTCGCCTAAATTGTGAGGCGGAATATTGGTAGCCATACCGACAGCAATGCCTTGGGCGCCGTTAATAAGTAAGTTGGGCAATTTAGCCGGCAAGACCAAGGGTTCCTTATGAGCGCCGTCATAGTTGGGCACGAAGTTGACGGTGTTTTTTTCAATATCAAATAAAATTTCTTCAGCCACCGCTTCTAATTTAGCTTCCGTGTATCTCATAGCGGCTGCCCCATCCCCATCCATGGAACCAAAATTTCCTTGTCCCTTCACTAACGGGTGCCGCAGGGAAAAATCCTGGGCCATTCTGACCAAGGTATCGTAAATGGCAATATCGCCGTGTGGGTGGTATTTGGCCATTACTTCACCGACCACATTGGCCGACTTCCTGAATTTGGCGTTAGCCTTCAAACCAATGTCCCACATGGCGTAAAGCACCCGGCGATGAACCGGCTTCAAGCCATCTCGAACATCCGGCAGGGCGCGGGCCACAATAACTGACATGGCGTAATCCAAGTAGCTTTGTTTGACTTCATCAGTAATGATCTGGTCGGAAATTCCTGGCGGGGTGGCAATGACTTTTTCCGGAATTTCTTCTTTGATTTTCTTAGGATTTCCTTTTTCTAGCTTGACAGGTTTTTTCATATTTTAGGTAGTAGCTTTTTAGCTGGTAGTTGATTAACTTTTTAGCTTGTATATTCTTAGCTTTTTAAATTTATAAATTTGTTTTTTCTCCCACCCCTTTGGCACTTCGTGCCACTTCCCCTCGGGCAGGGGAAGAATTCTTGTTTTTTTGCTTTTTTGTTTTCTTGCTTTTTTGTTTACAGCAAATCAATAGTTGATAAAATTTTGCCAATGACCGGTTCAAAAATATTTTTTCCATTTTGGGAATAAATTTCTATCTTATAAATATTAATGTCGTTTTTAACAAATAAAATTGAACTAATATCGTTTTTACTGACAGCAATCAAATCGTATTTTTCGGCCGACGCTAAATCAATAAAAATTTCTTCGGCTGATTTTTGGTAATTTTCCGGTTTCTCTAAAAGGTCGATTATTTTAATATCTTTTTTCTTATCGGTTATTTTAGTGATAGTGACAGTGGCAAAAACTTCCGGCGTGGAGGTGGCGCTTAAATGGTAGCTGACTAAGGCCAGCGAATCGCGCTTTTCCTGCTTGAACCAATTAGTCGGATATTTCAGCGCCAAACCCAATAACTCGGAAGAATGCTGTGGCCAATTAGCGCTTTCAGAATTAATCTGGATTTGCGTCAAGACCTTATTTTTTATTTCTTCTAACGACTCTTGAGTAGCTATTTCATCATTAGTTTGATTGATAGCATTTTTAGTGTTGTTAACCAGGCCCCTGAATTCTTTGACGATACCAGTAATTTCGGCGGTAATTTCATTTAAATTATTATCAGCGCTATTTTTTTTGATGGTGGCTTTCATTGACCAAAACCAAAAAATGACTAAAGCCAAAACCAGTAAGCCGACAATCAGCCAAGATAATTTGGTTTTAGCGGCAACCAATTGGTCTCTTTCGTAGATATTGATAAATTGCTTTTCTGGTGTGGCTATTATTTCCTTGGTAGTTAAAGATACCGATTTTTTGCTAACCGGTTTTTTTCGTCTGGTTTTTTTGATGACTAGAGGCATGGGAAATTTTAAATGATTAATTTAAGATCATTATTTATAATTATTGGCTGCATAGCTTCAATTTCATCGGTATAATTCAATTTTGGGACGGGATTAAGCAGATATATTTTTTTATTAAGGATATGGGCGAAGGCCATTTCAATTAAACCGTTGCCGCCGATGTAATTTTCAACACCGTTTTTATTTTCATTAATGATCAAGACGGCATCAGTCTTTTTTATTTCTTCAAAATAATTTTTTATCAGATCCAATTCTATTTTTTCCCATTTATTTTCCACTGACATGGTGCCACTGGCGTACTTATCGGAATTTTTGGGAATTACTACTTGGTGGCCATGGCTTTCCAGCTCTTGTTTTATATTAATCATCTTTTGGGCGAATTGCATGCTGCCGCAGATTGTTATTTTCATAATTACGGATTTAAGATGACGATTTTAGTTTCTTCCTGGAGTAGATCTTTTTTGGAAATTTTCAATTTATCCATTTTTTCCGACGGTAAACCGGATTCTTTAACGAAGGCCTCAACCGAATCCAATTTGCTTTTCAAGCCCGGAATTTGGTAATGCATCGGAATGACAATCCTGGGCTCAATAGTGGAAACTATTTCCACAGCTTTCTTGGCATCAATAGTGTAATTGCCACCGACCGGAATCAAGAGTATATCAACATTGCCTAGCTTATCCAATTGCTCATCATTTAGTTCATGGCCTAAATCGCTTAAGTGGGCTAACGTCAAATCCTCGGTATTAATTTTAAACATAGTGATATTCCCTTTTTCCTGACCTTCTTTATTATCATGGAAAGCCGGGATGCCATAAATAAAGACGCCCCTGGTTTCATATTCGCCAGGCATATGGACAATAAAAGAATCGCCTTTGATAGCGTCTAAATTGTTGTGGTCGTGGTGATCATGGGAAACAGTCACAATATCGGCCTGAAGCTTTAAAGGCCTTAAGCCGATATCATCGCCGTAGGGATCGGTGACAATAGTTATTTCTTGGCCGTTATTTTTAGCTTGTATTTTAAAACAGGACTGGCCCAACCATTGAATTTGCATAGGATTTATGTTATCGTAAGTTAAAATCATCCCATTAAATATGGGGATTATTTCCTACTTATTTTACTATAAATTAAGGGATAATTCAAGAGGTATTTTTAAACAGGTCTTCATAGTTCAATGGATAGAACAAGCCTCTCCTAAGGGCTAAATCCAGGTTCGATTCCTGGTGAGGACAATATTTAACAAAGTAAAATTCCTGTTGAAAAAACCAAATTGGAAAAGCCAAAGAATTTTGGTTTGCTTCGCCTCGCTTGGCAACCAACTGGTATTCAGTTTTGGTAACCAAAACGAATTGACAGTTTAGTTTGGGGAAAGATTTTTTTAATTTTTTCTAAAATTGAAATTATTGTAATTTTCATAAAAATTTATTTAAATTTTAAAGATTTGTCTAGACATGTCTAGACAAATCTTTATAAATAAATGGAATTTGAGTATAAATTATTAATAATTAAATTTATCTAAAATTAGCTATATTTTATTTAAAAAATGTGGATAAGTTGTGGTTTTAGTGGATAAATGTCCAGACATGTCTAGACAAATCTTTTATTCACTAAATTAATAACTAATAATTGATCATTAATCTATAAAAATTAGCTAAATTTAGCTAAAAAGTATAAATTTGGCTAAATTTAGCAAAAATAATTTAATTTATAATGTTGCTGGCCGAATACCCCTGGCTTTTAAGCCAGGGGATGAAGGCCAGTGTGAGAAAAAATATTGTCGGCAGTAGAGACGGGGCAGGCCCCGTCTCTACCCGAGTGGTAATGAGTGATTTTATCGCCATCCACGTGGAAATGAAAATGACTTAATTTTTAATTAAAATTTTTAGTTAAAATAATTAGCATTTTGTGGATAATATGTGCAGATTATTATTAAAATTTTAAGAATATTTACTAAACTTAGATAAGTTGCCAGTTTATTTAAAATGGTATAAAATAATATAGATCTCTGTTGATTTCGGGCTCATAGCGCAGTTGGTAGCGCGTCCGCATGGCATGCGGGAGGTCGTGGGTTCGAATCCCACTGGGTCCACCAGTATTTACTAATATCACATATTTAAATAAAAAAACCGCAAGTTTATGGCTTACGGTTAGGAATGAGCTCTGCCGGATATTCTTCAAAGAAATATGTGGCCCAGGTTTCTCGGTCAACGCCTTCCTGGTCGGCCTGGATCCATAATCCAAAAGCATTTTCAGTGAAAACCGGATATTGGCGAAGAGAAATTGTTCCTGACCAGATTATCTGTTTTTGGTTGTCAGAAGAAAAAATAGTTAATTTATCGCCATTTTTCAGAATGTGTAACCCTTCATACTCATAATAGAATTCTTTTTCAACACCTTCTTGAGGAAAGATATATTTACTGTCCTGAAAGGCCCAAAAACCGCCTTCAGTGCCCGTCTCTGTATAAAAAGTACAAACTCCTTTCAATACACTATTTTGCTCTTCTGGCACTAGACTTCTCCTTTGTGTTAATATAGAACTATTATTAGTTTATCAAAAAATTTATAAAATTTCAATATAAAATTTCATTATTTATCTTAATTTTACAACAAATCATTGATATAAAATATTCAAGGAGGAAAAATTATAACTAAAGTTAACTAAATAAATAAAATATGAGTAATCAAGATAATAATTCTTCCGTCCAAGGCGGACAAGTCCACGAGAGCGAACACGTTCATGAAGACGGACAAGTCAGTCAAAACGGACAAACACAGCCAATCCAAGATGGAGTTCAAAATGATATTTTTTCTTCTAATCAAACTCCACCCATTAGCGCCGAAAACCCTAATCAAAATCAGTCAAATACGCCTGAATTTAGCCAAAATAATGAAAATCAGCCATTAATTACAGAAACACAACCCCAACCAACTAGAGAAACAACAATAAATTCTGATCCAGCCGATGGACAAGCGAATATAAACTTTGATAATTATACTCCGGATTTAATCGGTGATTCCGGCAATAATAACAACCAAAATAATAGCGCTAAAAATCAGGAAAATGGCAGTAAAGTTGGCCTAATAATCACTGTTATATTGATTGTTTTTGTAGCTGTTGGCCTTTGGTACTCCAATAAAGATGCGGGCTTAAATGAAAATAATAACAATAATGGCAAGGTAGTAGTTGATGACACGCCAGAGCAGGGCAGTGTAACCATTGTCAATGATAAATCAAATGATCAGGTCTTGGCCGATAATGGCAATACCGTAAAAATAACCGCTTATTACAATAAAATAAGCAGTAACGAGTGTGAAAATGTGGCCTTATTGGAACGAGAGGTGGAAAAAAAATATAATTCAGAAGTGATTAACACCGTTAGAGGCCTTTTAACTCCTCTAACTGACAGTGAAATCAGCCAGGGCTGGCTGACGAGCCTACCGGTTGGCACTAATCTTAAATATGTAAAAATAAAAAATGGCCTGGCCGAGGTCAGCTTATCTTCGGCGTTAAGAAATGTGGCCGGTTCTTGCCGCGTTTTGGCTATCAGGTCCCAAATTGAAAAGACCCTGCTTCAATTCCCTTATATCAAATCAGTTAAAATCTGTATTGAAAATGACTGCAACCAGGACGAAATTTTACAGCCCTAACTGGCATAAAAAGCAATATAAAATACCAACAAAACCCTATTTTAATTAAGGGTTTTTGTGGTATTAAAAGGATATTTTTTGGCTAAAATAAGCTAAAAAATATCTTTTTTTAATTTTTAAATCCTTACAATAAACTCTGCACGATTGAGCTCCGCCAAGCGCGGAGTGAATGAGTGCGGGGATGAATGAAGCTTTCCGGAGATTCTTTGGTTGGTATTTGAACCTTTTTTAATTTTTGATTTATAATGTTGCTAACCGAATACCATTGGCTTTTAAGCCAGTGTGAGAAAAAATACTGTCGGCTGTAGAGACGGGGCATGCCCCGTCTCTACCAGTCATTCTGAATTTGCCCGGATACCGCCGTTTGAAGACGGCAGTCAAATTCATTTTTGATTTATATCCTACTGGCTATGGAGTATTACTTCGCTAGGGGATCCGAGGCGGTTGTTTTTGATCAGCCATTATTGACCTGGCAATTTAACTGGATTTATGACCTGAAATCTAAAAATATGAATTAAACTCTGATTATGGGGCGGTTTCGGGAGTAACAATGGGCTCTGGCGCCGGTTCAGGTGCTGGTTCAGGTTCGGGCTCTGGCTCCGGTTCAGACGTTTGTTCAGGTTCTGGCTCTGGCTTCGGTTCGGGAGGAATTATAACTGGTTCGGGTTCGGGTTCGGGTTCTGGCTCCGGTTCGGGAGGAATTATAACTGGTTCGGGTTCGGGTTCGGGAGGTACAGGAGGCGGTGTTTGTCCTTGGGATTGGGCTAACATTTCCTGAATTATTTGTCGGATTCTTTCTTCATCAATCAACCCTTCTGACATTGAAATTACTTGCGGGTCTGTTTCTGACTCGGGAATTGGTTCCGGAGAAGTAATAATAGTAACGGGTACGGTTGTTGGCATTGGAGCTGGCGTTGTTTCTGCCGGCGCCGGAGCAGGGATTGATACTCCCAAAACAACCTCTGGAATAACCGGCTGATAGCCGGATAAAACCTTTTCCTTGGCATCTAAAAACCGGCCGACTAAGCCGGCATACTCTATGGAAACTATTTTTTGAGACCAACCCCTTTCTTTTTGCAGTTCCTGGACTCTTTTGAGATAGGACAACTCATAATTGATATTATCGCTTAACTGCTTAGCTACGTGCAGTCCCAGGTCTTGGCCCGAGAGCGCTTCTTTGCTGACAACTAAAGTGGCTCCTTTGGACATATCCTGCCAGACGTTAGCCTTAACCGCTAAGGTTAAAAAAGTGTAGGTGATATAATATTTTTTTTCATCTTCGGTAACCGATTCTATTTTAAGATTAAAACTGAATTGGTCCAAATCAGCGGAAATTATCCGGCTATTATCGGTGGAAATGACTGTTTCCCGGCTGGAATAAATATTATCCCGCACAGCGGGGCTGGCGGCAAAAGTGGCGCTGAAACCGGTAAAAATCACCACCAGGCCGATAGTAAAAGCGTTGTGGTATTTGATGAAATGAATGATTCTTGGCAGAGTGGAGGGATTGGGCATAATGGCGGTCCTTAATATGATTATTATACCACGCCGATATCATTAAATCCAAATTTCAAATTGGCCTAGAGTCTGATATCCAAACCATATTCAACTTCCTGCTCTTCTTGGTATTTATTACTCGCCTTAATCGCCTCTTCCAAAGTGTCAAAAATTTTATTGAAACATAAAATTCCCTTCGTGTCCGCATCTCTTTCGGTAACCTCAAACTTTTCACCTTGACGAATTATTTTGATGTAATTATTAACACTCATATTTTATTTTTTAACTTTTTGCCGCTTAGAGGAGATTGTAAGAAATTTTCTCCACTGACTACTCCTGATGAATAATGTTCGTCAAAATAGCGTATTCGTCTTTTTCCTTGACTTCATTATCTTGCCAATAATCAGTTAGTTTGTTCCTAATTTCCTGCCCCATCATTCTTTGCTGAATCCATTTGGCGCTTCGGCCCATTCTTTGCCAATAATTCCGGCTGCGATTGAGCGCTTTTTCCGGGTCAGACACTTCCTGTATTCTCTCATAACCGACCTTGGCCAGCCACAGTTTGATCGGTTCCGCTTTTGGGCTTGGCACGGATTGAATCAGACGAAGAATCGTTTCCACATCAGCCACGTCGGTTTTATAAAATTTTCCATCAGCGGACTGCAATTTCAGTTTGTCACATTTTGTGACAGACTCATTTCCCTCATGTTTTAAACGATTTTTGAGTGTTGTCCAATAACTTTGAGCTTTTTTAAAATCGGGCTGCTCTGTTAGGACAGATATAATATCAATAACCGAAAAATACCACAGCTCTTTTTTCTCATCCCAAAGCCGGCGAATTTTTTGACCCTCAAAAATAGCAATTTGTTTTTTATTTGCCATAAATTATTCTTGATTCGTGCTCCGTGCTTCGTTCATATTGTTTGAAAATTAACTCATTGAAAATTCAATGAAAATTGAGACGATTAAATAATTTCTAATTGACCTAATTGACCTAATTGACCTAATTTCTAAATAAACCCCAAGTGCCAATGACCAAAAAATCTACTTCAGTTTATTATTTATCGCATTAAAAATCAGATTTAATTCTTTGACTTCAAGCCACAGCCTGCGCGCCTCATCTTTTTTCTCCGGGACGGCAACGGCTGACATTCTTAAAAAGTGTTTTACTTCTCTGGCTTCTTTTTTGCAAATGCCGATTTTATGTCTAAAATCCGCTTTGCTTTCAGCATCGTCGGCCTCGCAATAATTTGCTCCGACTGAAGTACCACATTTTACGAGTTGGTTAATTACGGGTCTAGTAATGTCGTTCTTAGGCAAGGAATTACAAAACTTAATGATTTCTTCTCCAAATTTTGCAGTCCGTTCTTCTAAATTATATTTTTCTTTGTTTGATGTTTGGGAATTGGTCATTATTTAGATCAATTAGAAATTAGGTCAATTAGGTTAATTCTTTTATGTCGCCGAGACACCTGTCACTTTGGAAACACTGGCTTGGGCGACGCCGCTGACTTTACTGGTGCTGGCCCAGGCAACACCGCTGATTTTTGAGATACTGCCGGCGGCGGCAGACAACAGACCGACCACTGAGACGGGAGAGGATCTATTGGTGGTTGCGTTGTCACCCAGTTGGCCGGAAGTGGCCAAACCCCAACTCCAGACCTCGCCCGTGCTTTTTAGGCCCAGGGAATGATCTCCACTGGCAACAATGGCAGTAAAAGAATGAGCGCCGACAACTGAAACGGGAGAAGATTTGTTGTCAGTGGTGTTGTCACCGAGTTGGCCGGAATTATTATAACCCCAACTCCAGACCTCGCCCGTGCTTTTTAGGGCCAAAGAATGTATATAACCGCCAGCAATGGCAGTGAAAGAATGAGCGCCGACAACCGAGACGGGGGAGGAGCGATTAGTATCGGTGTTGTCGCCCAGCACGCCGCTATGACCCGGAGCTTTGCCAGTAAGATTTGTGCCCCAACTCCAGACCTCGCCGGTGTTTTTTAGGGCTAAAGAAAATAAGTCACCGCCAGAAATGGCAGTAAAAGAATGAGCGCCGACGACCGAGACGGGGGAGGATTTGAAAGTAATGGTATTGTCGCCCAGTTGGCCAGTACCGCCTCTTCCCCAACTCCAGACCTCACCGGTGTTTTTTAGGGCTAGAGAATGAGCGTTACCGCTATTAATAGCAGTAAAAGAATGAGCGCCGACGACCGAGACGGGAGAGGATCGTTGACTAGTGGCGTTGTTACCCAGTTGGCCGGAAGTGGCAAAACCCCAAGCCCAGACCTCACCGGTGCTTTTTAGGGCCAAAGAATGATCTTCACCGCCAGCGATGGCAGTAAAAGAATGAGCGCCGACAACTGAAACGGGAGAAGATTTGTTGTCAGTGGTGTTGTCACCGAGTTGGCCGGAAGTGGCCAAACCCCAACTCCAGACCTCGCCGGTGCTTTTTAGGGCTAAAGAATGATTTTCACCGCCAGCGATGGCAGTAAAAGAATGAGCGCCGACGACCGAGACGGGAGAGGATCTATTGGTGGTTGTATTGTCACCCAGTTGGCCGGAAGTGGCAGAACCCCAACTCCAAACGTCACCGCCGGTTTTGAGTTTCAAAGAATGTAACGCATTAGACATAGGAAGCAGGTACTTTTTTTGTTTTTTAATAATTTATGATTAACCCCATGGAATATGACACTTTTGTGCCATAAAAAACAAATTATTCCACAAAGTGAACCTAATTTCTGAATATATTATAACACTTTGTGAGCGAATCAGGAATCAAGAATCAAGAATTAAGAATCATGGTTTGGGATTTTTTCATTTTTTCAATAATTGTAAAACCAGCCGGAAGATTATAATATTGAACTTGATAAGTTTTACCGTCTTCCGCAGTATGTGCAAAATTTGCACATACTGAATTCTCGTCAAGCTCTTTGTCTTTCAGAATATTTCTAATGTGCTTGGTAATAACTGAACGTTCTGTGTCAAAAACCTCGGCAATTTGAGCTTGGCTATCCCAAACAGTCTCTTTCTTAAAATCGCCCCTTAACTCGATGCCGCCGCCCTTGGCTTGGTAAACGATTATGTCGTTCTTTTTTATTATTTTTTTCACCATAATACTTTTATTATAATTTGGAAATTGGCCATTACTTAGGGTAATAAAAATTAGGTCAATTAGAAATTTTATCGCTTTTCGGCTTTTCTAAGCCCTGGGTTACCCACAACTTTTGGTAATCCACCGTGATTTCCTCTCCAACTTCAATGTCACGATTGGCAATACCGCGCCATTCTGGCTCGCCCATAATCCGGACAACATCAAGGTTGTTTCTGCCCGAGGAAAGATGATTGATAAACTGACTGTTGTCAATGCAAAAAATATATTTTCCTGTTTCTTTTGAAATGTAAGCAAAGCGAGTAATCAATTCCCTTTGTAACTCCAGCATCATTTCTACCTCTTGGCAATCAAAAGAAATATCAAAACGCGGGTCATAAACCCAAACCGTAGCGCCGGCTGGAATATTTTCTTGTGTAAACAGGCCCATGCCCTGGATATCACTTGGCCCCACAGAAGTTTTAACTGTAAGCATATTTGAAATTACTATACTAATTAACTTAATTTTAATTAGCTAAATAATGGCTAACCCTTTAGGCTAATTCATTACTTAAGTCCTGCCTTGGTCCGCTTGGCTTTCTTTTTCCTTAAACGCCTTTTCTACCTGCGCCGCCACTTCGGTCGGCTCGGGCAGGTAATCCAGGTAATCGCCCTTGACCTTGTCGCCCAGAGAGCCATAAAGCTCGGTCGGCTGGCTGTTGTAATCATCGCCCATGAATTTTTTGTACAAGGCGATGGCTTTATGGTATTGGATTTTCTGGCGGTAAGGCAATAAATGGTCCGGGTGCTTGCAAGTGGGGATTAAGACAATATAGTTGTCAAAAGCGCCGGCCAGGTGGATGGGCGCGCTGTCGTTGCTGACGAGCGCTTTGGCCGAGGCGATCAGGGCGATCAGACCGTCTAAACTCAAGAGATTGCGGGTGTCAATCATGCCCTCGCGCGCTGCCACATCCAGCACGCCGCGGGTTTTTTCGTCCGCGCCGATCAGGCAAACGGTGCGGCCGGCGGCCTGGATTTGGTCAATCACTTTTTGCCACCATTGGGCCGGAAAGGTCTTGCTTTCCCAATGCTTGCCCGGATGGACCAAGACCAATTCCGACAGCTGGCTGGCGCCCACGACATCCATGACTTCGGCCAGGCCGGGTAAATCCACTTTTAATCGGATTTGTTTGTCTTCATTGGGCAAGGTCCGGCGGAGCAAGGCCATGGCGATAAAATCCACCGGATGGCAGAGCAGATGAGAAACAACTTGCCACATCATGGTGTCCGGTCCGGGCAAGGAATTGACGCTGTAATACGGGATATCCGGCTCCCGCATAAACTCGCCATGACGAAAGACCGGCAGATTAAGATGCTTGAACAGAGCGGGAAAATGGGTCAGCACCTTGATATCTTCGCCCGGGTAAACTTTTTCTTTCATAAACCGGAGCACCGGCTCGGCGCAGACCTGGTCGCCCAAACCGCCCTGCACGTCAATCAGCAAGTGTCGTTGGAATTTATAATCCGGCTTGGTTTTTTGCCATTTTTTCAAATCTTCGGGAATTAAAGACAAAATAAACTCCATGTTCGGAAAACCGGCGTAGTGAATGATATAGGAAGCAAACCGCTCTTCGCCGGTAAATTTATCCATACAGGCCATCCGGTTGTAATAATGAGAAAGATTAAAAACCGACATCTCGTTGCCGA
>Ga0209542_10003237_pt1 | contig 35035 bp, 32 predicted proteins | sample RifCSPhighO2_01_FD_184028 | JGI IMG/M metagenome (GOLD analysis project Ga0209542, IMG submission 184028) | Soil microbial communities from Rifle, Colorado - Rifle CSP2_plank highO2_0.1 (SPAdes) (version 2) | ecosystem: Environmental > Terrestrial > Deep subsurface > Rock core/Sediment ...
GCTTACCTAATTCATTTACAGAACGTTTCGGAAGCCGACTGGGCTGAGAGAGAGCAAAAACTCAGCAGAGTTTTATGCGGTCTGTAAATGAGTTAGGTAAGCGAATTAACTCTGAGTCTGGGTATAGCCCCTGAACGACGGTTTGTCTATCCCGGAGCATAGGCAGAGAAAATGATGAGGAAAGGGATCTATGACAAATTTTTAAATACAGTAAATCTGTGATACAGTTCGGTAAAATGTCCGATAAAATATTCGAAAATTTGAATACCAAGCAGATTGAGTCCGTCAAGGTTGTTGATGGGCCAGTTTTGGTTATTTCCGGTCCGGGTTCAGGTAAAACAAGATGTTTAACTCATCGCGTTGCTTACTTGATGTCACAAGGCATAAAACCGGAAAATATTCTTGCAGTCACTTTTACTAATAAAGCTGCCGGAGAAATGCGTGAAAGAATTTCTAATCTTCTGGGCTGCAAAATCCCGAAATCAACTTACTACGCAACCACTAATTTCCCCCTCATCGGAACTTTTCATTCCATCGGTCTTAGTATACTTCGCCAAGAGATTCCCCAGCTTGGCTACAGCCGAAGCTTTAATATTTTCGACGAGGACGACCAGCTATCTCTGGTAAAGAGGGTAATGGGTGATTTAGAAATTGATACCAAGAGCTTCAACCCCAAGATAATTCTTTATAAAATTTCCGAGCTTAAAACCAATCTTATTTTCGCCGAAAGCTATGAGTCGAAGGAATTTTTCGCCGAAATCGTCGCCAAAGTCTATAAAAGATACCAACAAGAACTAAAAAATCTAAATGCAGTCGATTTTGATGATTTAATAGTTCTTCCGGTAAAGATTTTTAAACAAAACGAAGAAACACTGAAAAAATATCAGGATTCTTGGAAATATATCTTAGTTGATGAATATCAGGATACCAGTCGCGATCAATATACATTTATCAGTCTTCTGGCTCAAAAACATCATAATCTTTTTTGCATTGGAGATGATGCTCAATCAATTTATCAGTTCCGCCGAGCGGATATACGAAATATTCTGAATTTTCAGAAAGACTATCCCGAGGCAAAAATAATATTACTTGAGCAAAACTATCGTTCAAGTAAAAACATCATTAGCGCTGCACAGGGAATAATATCCAACAATAAAAATCAGATACCTAAAGAACTTTGGACAGAAAATAACAGCGGAGAAAAAATAGTTATAGCGGAAGCAATGAATGAGAAACATGAAGCAAGTATCGTTATATCCAAAATAGAAGATCTGATGAGACAAAATTACACAGCTAAAAACTTTGCCATTCTTTATCGAACTCACGCTCAATCCAGAGCGATAGAAGAAGCTCTCATTATTAGCGGACATCCCTACCAGATAATCGGCGGTTTAAAATTTTATGAGAGAAAAGAAATAAAAGATATTCTGGCCTATCTTAAATTGATAATTAATCCTACTGATTCACTCGCTCTTGAAAGAATATATAACATTCCTGCGCGGGGGATAGGTAAGGTACTAATAGAAAAAGTCAGAGCCACAGGAGAACCCAAGATAACAAAAGCAATGGCTGATATTATAAAAGAAAAAAATCTTCCGGTCCGACAGCTTAGCGCATTAAAAGATTTTCATACCCTGCTAACTGAATTGACCGGAATTTCAGAAACTAAAAATCTTCCTCAGGTAATCAGAAGTATTATTAAAAAAACAAATTATGAAGAATACCTAAAGGAATTCCACTTATCTAAAACGCATGATAACGAGAGCCTTGAAGAACGCATTGAAAATTTAAAAGAACTTTTCACCGTAGCTTCTAAATACGAAGAGCTTTCCGGAAAAGATGGGGCTGAAAAATTTTTGGAAGAAATTGCTCTTCTTCAGAATGCAGACCGCGTAAAATCGTCTGCTGACGATCACGCGGCAGGCAAAATTACTCTAATGACCACTCACTCGTCAAAAGGACTCGAATTTCCGGTTGTCTTCGTAGTCGGCTTAGAAGAAGGACTTTTTCCGCATAGTCGAACATTAATCAATCCCATAGAGCTGGAAGAAGAACGCCGACTTTGTTATGTAGCTGTTACCCGAGCTAAAGAGCATCTAATTTTAACTTACACAAAATTCCGTAATATCTATGGCTCACACTCAATGAATCTACCCTCACGATTCATCAGCGAAATACCCCAAAAACTACTAGACTATGAGCTGACAAGCTGGGACAACGAAGAAGAAGAAATCGTACGATATTAATTAAAAATCCATGAAATTAACAGCTAAAAAATCTCTTGGCCAAAATTTTTTAATCAACCCTCATATTATTGATAAAATTGTAACCACAGCCAAAATTTCAAAAAATGATACGGTAATTGAAATCGGACCAGGAACGGGTAATTTAACTAAAAAACTTGTAGAACAAGCCGGAAAGGTAATCGCTATTGAAAAGGATCATCGCTTAATTGAACTTCTTCAAGAGACCTTAAAAAACTACTCCAACGTAGAAATTATTGAGGATGATATTTTAAAATTTGACCCAGAAATACTCAATACTAAATACTTAATATATAATACTGGTTTCAAAATTGTCGCCAACATCCCATACTACATAACTTCAAATTTTTTACGGATAATTTTCGAGTCCACCAATCCGCCAACCGGTAAAGGCGGATGGCCAAAACCAGAATTGATTGTGTTGATGATTCAAAAAGAAGTAGCCCAACGCATACTAGCTAAACCTCCGCACATGAACCTGCTTGCTCTTTCAGTTCAATATTATTCCGAACCAGAAATTATTGGATACATCTCAAAAAATAATTTCAGGCCAATTCCTAAAATAGATTCTGCAATAATAAGGCTCCAACCTAAATCCGTAGTTCGCAATCCGCAATTGTTTAATTTAATTCGAACTGGTTTTTCTGAAAAAAGAAAACAACTTGCCAGCCTACTATCTAAAAAATTAGATATCAAAAAAACTAAAATAGAGGGTATCCTTCAGAAAATAGATCTCGATCCGAAAGTTAGGGCTGAAAACTTAAATCTAAAACAATGGCTACTTCTAAAATCCTACTTATTTAATCATCACCAAAATTAAGCTATACTAATATAATGAGCTATAAGATTGTTGTTATATCTATTATATTAGTCTGTCTTAGTATAGTTTTTATATACTCATATTCTACTTACAGCTGGGCGCAAACTAATCAAACACCGACAAACACCGAACAACTTACAACGGTACCAGTTTGCATAAATCATGGAGGACCAAATTGTTCTATCCTAAAAGATGATGCCTCCGTAACTTGCAATGACGGTACGGTAGATGAAACTTATTCTATATATGCTATCCCTCAATGCAGAGAGAATATAGACTCACGGGCTCAAAAAGAGTTCGATTTTCTAAATAATTCAGGCTGTTATCCGCCAAGCGAGATGGAGTGTGTTTCTGAAACTTCTTATCAAAAACTACAAAAATATCTCTCAGCCAAGGGTCTGGCTGACTCAGAATTAGGAAAAAATGAATTACTTTTATGTCGCGAGCAAGTATCTATCTATGAATCAAAAAATGAAGATTACCATCAGTGCTTAAAAGAAAACAATAAATCTGAATTTGAGCTTTCGAGTAAAGTCCTACTACCTACATTAAAAGCTATTTTTTGCCCGTTTTTCTTTGGAGAAAACTCTACCTACAATGAGACAACTGATATGTGTAGTTGTGAAGATGGTTATTTCTTATCAGAAGGACAATGTACAGAAGCTACCCAAATCTGCAAAACAAAATATGGTTCTAAGGCATCCTCTAAAAACGGGGGCTGCTATCTCGCTTCCACCATATCTATTCCTGCATCAAAAACACCATCCACTACACCAAAAATAACACCAGCCACTACCGCTATTTACGTGACAATGACGCCAAACATATCATCTCAATCAAATAATTCCTCTACTTTACTAAATCAATCAGAAACAGAAAACAATACACCAGAAATAAATACAAATATAAATTTTGTAACAAAAATTTTTATTTCAATTGCATCCGGCATTAAAAACTTATTTAGCTTATTTTGATGATTAAGAAACTTTCTATATTACTTATTTGCTTTCTCTTATTCGCTATTCTAACCCAATCTGTTTATGCTTGGGGCTTGCTTGATTTCGTTCGTCTTGCTAATTCAATCCGGAATTACTATAAAACAGTGAGTCAGGGAGTACAAGTTGCTAAAACTGGTTTTGGCTATGTACCGCATGGTTTTCCGTTTGGAGGACATATCACATCCAGTGAGCGTGCCTGTTCTTTCAAGTTCTGGGTCTGGCCGCTAATTTGCTATCCTGTTGTCGGCTGTATTCAAACACCATGTCCTAATTGCGGTTATATTCCCCTCAGCGGAAGAGCCATAAAGGTAGGTCCGCCGCTTGCTTCTCCTGGTAAAATTATTGAATTTCCTTGGATAACCGACTCCTATAGAAATGATTCTCAAAACAGAGTCGGACCATGGACGCTTGGTTTAGGGTTCACTCCTTTTCCTCTTAAACAAATTAATGATATTTTAGGTAAAATTTCTCTTCCAAACCCCTTACAGGGTTGCGGTCCTCAAAATGGTAATGGCGGTCCAGTTTGTTTTGATCATTTTCATATAGATTGCCAAGCATCGGGAGAAAAAGATCAGGCTGGCAATGATATTTATAAAGTCATACGAAAAATTGGAACTAGCGTAAACTAGAATTTTTTCCCTCAATAGATATGCACAGTTAGCAGATACTTTGTGGGCTTTTTATATACTATAATTACTAGTGAGTAAGGACGAGTAAATTCATGTAACATATAGCATGTAACAAGAGATTTTCGCATCTTATTATTGATACATGATACATGATACATGATACATGATTTTTGAATTCAAAAATTAAAGTATTTTTCGTTTTTCTAGCCGTTTTGGCTGTTTTTTCGGTTTTATCATTTTCTGATATCTTGCGCGGAATACATTCAGCGAATCTTAGTAATACCCTAAAATCTTCAGCATTATCAGGTCAGAGTGATGATATTGATAATGACGGACTTTCTAATGTCGAGGAATCCTATTGGAATACAAACTTTCAAAACCCCGACAGTGACAGTGATGGATTTCTAGATGGCGAAGAAGTAGCTTCCGGACATGATCCTTCAGTAAAAGGGCCCGATGATGCATTAATAGAATCAAATCTCACTCAAAAACTTGCGAACCTCACTCTGGGCGGAGTTATGGAAGGATCTCTTAAGAGCGACAGTCCCGATTACGATAAATCTGTTAATGCCCTGACACTTTCCATAGTTGACGATGGTCTTATCTCTTTTAATCCCGAAATATCCCTATCTGATCTTAAAACAATTGATCCTACAAAAGAAAGTAAAGACATCTACATCGCGCAGATAGATTCTGTTTTAGAAAAACTTTACAAGGCATTGAGTCAGGAGACAAAAGAAATAGGAGCAAAACTTGAGCTTGTTAATAATGGCGGTATGTCTAATCCTCAATTCATTGAATACTTTATTTCACAAAGAGAAATATTCAATGCAATAGCTAAAGAAATTTTACAGATCCCTGTTCCTGCAGATTTACTAAACAAACACGCTAGCTTTATCAACTACATTCTAACCTTATCTAAGGTTAATGATTCGCTTGCAAAGGGGAAGGATGACCCTATCAGGGCAACCGTCGGATTTAATTTGTTTATTGGCTTGGTTGAAGATTTTTCAACCGTTATTCAATCTTCTTTCTTAGAAAACTAAATTAAAATGGTAATCACAAAATTAAAACCCGCAATCGCACTCATAATCCTAGTCTTCATGTTGTCTTTTTATTTATTTCAGCCGTTATCAGTTAATGCCCAAATAGCAGATACCGTAGGAACAGCCAGTGTAACCACCTCACTTATAGGTGGACTAGGTTGTACCGTAAATGGAGTTCTTTCCAATTGGCTGAGTGGCTTAATAATGAGAGGGATTGGGAAAATAGCTGATGCATTATGGGAGGCAGGTATGAGGCGTTTTGGAAATGCTCTCGCTCTAGTAGCTGTCAACACAGTTCCCATAAAAGACGAGGCAAATGATAGGAGGGTAACTGTTATGGATGTTGCTGCTCGTTGTTTTGCCAGAGAATTAATGACTGATTTGACCGCCAGAATAACGGGTGCTGCCAGAACCAGCGGAAGAGATTCGAGAACAAGAAATCCCCAGCCATCGTTTGTCCGAGATTGGAGAAGATTCCTGGCAAACGCTGAACATCGTGGAGAAAATATTTTCCGAGCTATGTTAGCTACGGCACCGGTATGTCCTTATCTATCCGGTGATCTACGGGCAATATTCGGAGCCAATAATCAGCCCGATCTTCAAAATTTTGACAGCCGAACCGGCAATCTTGATCCTTTTGGCCTGCGTATAAGATGTTCTATGCCTGATGGCTGGACTGCCCAAAACTACCAAAGAGACTTCGCAGGAAATGGGGGATGGGGAGCATTAGGCAGAATGACTCAACCCCAGAATAATTTTTATGGAGCATTCCTTTTATCTTTATCTGAAGTTGCCGTTCAAAGAGGACTTGAAAAGTTAAGCGATGAGAAAGAAGCAACCGCTGGTAGTGGATTTACATCAAGAAGAGGTAGACCGGAGGCTACTTGTAGAGTTAGGGGTATTAACTCTTGTCTTGTCTATGAAGATATTCTTACTCCGGGTAGCGTTCTGAAAAGCGCTGTTGATTCAACTTTAGTTTCAGAACTTTCTTGGATTGCTAATGTTGATCAGTGGAATGAACTAATACAGTATATGATGACAACTCTTATGAGCAGGTTACTGAATCTATCTGAACCGACCACATATAGTCAGGAGGATTTTGATAGAGAAGAAAACCCCTCTCCTTATGACCCGGATTTTGAGGATAGCGAAGAACCTCCCTCCACCCAGTGTTCTGACTTAACAGACAATGATAATGATGGTTTGGTAGACTATCCCGATGACTTAGGTTGTATTAACTCATTAGATAATGACGAAACAAATCCAATCATCCCGCCTCCAACCGGAACGTTTTCATACACTATTAATTTACAAGCCTCTAATAGCCAGTATGTCGTAGCTGAAAATGGTGGTGGCAGTATTTTAATGGCAGATAGAGATTCTTCCGGCGTATGGGAAACATTTACTCTATACGATTTAAATGGCGGAACGCTAGTCAATGGAGATCAGGTAGTTTTCATAACTTCGAGTGGTTACGCAGTCAGAGCCGAAAGCGGAGGAGGTTCTACTATTGATACTACTGCCACTGATATAGGTATTTGGGAAACGTTTGTAGTTAATGAGGAGGGTGGAGGAACAAATCCAATATTAAACGGGGATAAAGTTTCATTCCAAGCATGGAGTAATGGAAGTGTAGCTCCTCTTTATTGGATGGCTGCCGAGGGCGGGGGAGGTAGTACAATAGATGCCGAAGGCGCATCTGTAGGTTTATGGGAAACGTTTACCATAACAATCCAGTAATTTTATCTGATGTTAAAATTCAAAATCAAAAAGAATAATATACTCAAGAAATTACACTCATCAAAACTTTTAATGTTGCGTTGTGTCTCTGTCTTTATATTTTTATTAGCCTCTCCGGTACTTGCTCAGGCGGATATGCTTCAAAACACATTAATGCAAACTACTATGGCTAGCCTAGCAACTATGCTTTTCTATATTCTCAACATAGTTATACAAGCAATGGGTGGTTTGGCAAGCATGATGGATTTTATATTTACGCTTGGGATAACCGATGCAAACGGAGAATCTATAGCGGTAGTAAAGAGCACTTGGGCGCTAGTCAGAAACTTCTCTAACATGTTCTTTATTGTCGGGCTAGTTATGATGGCCTTTGCTACTATATTTGATATTTCAAAATATGACTTCAGAACAATGATAATCCGATTCCTGATTGTCGCTCTTCTTATTAATTTCAGTCTTGTTATAGGTGAAACAATTATAGACTGGACTCAGTCAATAAGTGGTATTTTTCTTGGAGCTATGGGAAGTTATGGTAATCTTCTGGGCGGTCCGCTGGATCCATCACAGTTGCTCGGTGAGCCAAGCGGGATAGCAGCTTCACTGCGTCCATTTCTCTATCAACTGGGTGGTGCGCCTGGAGCGGCCGGCATTTGGCTCTCGTTCGCAATAGATACTAATATCTACGCTCAAATAACTCAGATGTTTTTCTCGATAATTCTCGGCTCTATTATTGCTTTCAGCTTACTAGTAGGAGTCATATTCACGGCTATCAGAATCCCGATACTCTGGGGTCTGCTGATATTGGCTCCTGCCGCTTGGGTTTGTTCTATTTTCCCTCCGCTAGCCGGTGCTAATAGAAGCTGGTGGAAACATTTTCTTGGCTGGAATTTCTTTCTTCCGATTTATTTATTCTTTCTTTATGTCGGTATGCTATTTTTACAACAACAAGACATACTCATGCCTGCTGGGGCAACTACGGCAGTTACTGGTTTAGGTTTCAGTTTCCAAACTCTATTTTTCTATGGTTTTGTCGGGGTATTTATGATTTACGGAGCTAAATTTGCTATGTCAGGAGGCATGACTGCCGGCGCAGGGGGAGTGGCAGGAGCAATCTGGGCGAAAGGACGAGCAACGGCAAGATACGCCGGTAGTGCCCCGTGGCGTATGAGCGGAGCCGCTGACGTGTATAAAGAAACTCGTCAGAAATTCAAAGAACAGGGCTTTGCCGGTTTTGAAGCAACTGAAAAAAATCTCGGCAAACTTTATCAAGGTCAGCAAGGCAGAGATAAGGCAGCAGCATGGCTTGGTGAGAAAACAGGTCTTGCTCCAGGTATGGCCGAAAAACAAATGGCAAGGAATATTGACCTTGAGAAAACGAAGCTAAGAGAACGCCGAGTAGGGGAAACCGAACTAAGGACGCTGGTACAAACCTCAAAGGATCCGGCACAGAAAATCGCTGCCGCTCAAAGACTTCAAGAAGAATATGGGGGATCTCTTGATGCCAACGAAATTTCGAAAGTGCTCAGCGGAGTTGATTTAAACTCAGAAGTCGGAGCAAAAATATTCAAACAGCTTAAATTGGGAGATGTTTCTTCTTCGGAGCTTAGAAAATTAGTAACCCTTACAGATCCTAACAATATAAACAACAGTAACGCACGCTCGTTGATTTATAATGCTCTTATTGATCGTGGCGGCGCAAACAAAGATGAATTCCAAGCCGCATTAACATTGGCAAACGGAGGGGCTCAAAAAGCAAGCATAATAAGAAAGGGTAAAGATTTTATTACTAACAGTCTTACCAGTGATCAAAGAAAAGAATTATTAAGCACCCTAACTGATGCTGAAGCTAAAAAAGAAATTGTAAAAATAATGGCAGGTACAAATGATGCCTTCTTCAACGATCCAACAACAAATGCTCCTAGCACAGCAATTCTACAAACTTATTCCGACTTGTTCGAGAATGTAGCTGATAAGAAAAAGTTCTTAGAAGATGTATCTAAAAAAGATGCTTACCACGCAACTATGGTAATGCTCGATGCAGGATTATTTAAAGACGATACCGGGACAATTATTACTAGAGCCACGCATACCGACGCTAAAGAACAGTCCATAAGACAAACTCTGAGAAAACTTAGCGTTGACGATAAATTGACTCAACACAAAGCCCAATATAGCATGCCCAATTTTCAGGATAGGATGGCTGAGGATATGTCCAGAAACACTGCTTCTTTTGAAAAATATCTTAATAGCGATAAATATGTTGCCGCACAAAGCAATATTGCACTTGCTCAAGAAACAGCTAGGCGAGCGGTATATACTCGCGAGTACTTACAACCCTTCAACTCGGAGGCTACAAAATTACGAGATTTCTTACGTAACTTACGAACCAGTCCTCCAGCACCAGGCGCCATACCTCAAATTAAGTTACAGGCTCAAGCAATGGTTAGTGAGCTTAAGAATTTTAGAAAGGACTACGAGAAATTCTGTCGAAGAAATGATTTATTAAAAGATCCTACAAGTACTAGTGCGATAGCTATTCAAGGAGAAATAAATTCAGCAGATCGCATAATAGATAGGTTCAATAAACAAATTGCTAGCCTTTAAAAATAAAAATGGAAAATCAAAATCAACCCACACTACCCACGTCACCCATATTAAACAAATCCTCAAATACCTTACCAGAAGACAGTTTGGATGATGTAATCATAAAAATTCCAGATAACATTATCGGGGTTATTAAATTATCCGAAAGTCCAGATTCTATATATCACTACTTCGTCGCAAGTCCGATGTATGCTGGCTTTGGTAACTTGAATAGTCCTGACAGAATTTATTTCTTGCAAGATTTTAGTAACATGTCACCGGGACTAAGAAATTATCTGACTTCAGCAGATAATATAGAGATAATTTTTTCAATAGGCAGGGGATATGATCTTGAAGACAGCCAAATTTCCATACTAGGTATTTTAATTAGAGAGCTACTAGTAGGCAAGATATTCTTGAAAGATTTTCCGATATCGGTGTCGTCTAGATTGGGCATCGATGATATTAAAGCAGGGGAGATAGTAAATAAAATAATTTCCCAATCTTTCGGACCTATTATCGAAGATGTTAAACGTATTCAAAGAAGTAAATTCCCCGATAAAATCATGGCGATGCAAAAAGAATCCAGACCAGAAGGGCTTTCACCAAAACCACAGATATCAGAAGAGGTTAAAAATGCACCTTTAAACAAACTTAGGGAAGATAATCAACAAATCACGCAATCTGTTCGACCTCCCATAACCCAGCAAATACCGCCCAGACCGCCCTTACAGATGCCTCCCCGCCCTTTGGACGAGGCTCGCTCCGAAGGAGCGGCTAGACCACCAGAACAGCCCAAACCCATCAACATTCCCCAACAAAGTAAAACTTCTTCTGTCCCAGAAGCAAATCTCTCTCCTCGCCCTAGCGAAAGTGGAGCGAGCACTCCACAAGAAAAGCAATTCAAAATGCCCGACTTGGAATTCCTTGATTCAGTTCAAAACAAACAACCCGTACCAAAAAATAGCATAAGCAATACAAATCAACCGCCAAAACAAGCTGGCTCGCCCCAATCTGCCCAGAAATCATTAGAAGAAGAACTAGCAAAAGTTGCGAATATAATTGATTTAAGAAGCAAAGAGCAGGGAACATAAAAATCATGCTTTTATGTTTACGTGCTAATATGTTTATATAGAATTGAAGTTCCAAGTTCCACAATTTATAGAAACCGAAACAAAACTTATCGGTCCATTCACTCTTAAACAATTTTTATGGCTGGCCAGTGGCGGATCTTTGATATTTTTTATGTTTTTGATAATGAACCGTCTTGTCTTTTTTATTGTAGCTTTCCCGATAGGAGCATTCTTTGTAGCTTTAGCTTTTGTAAGATTTAATGAGGCTCCTCTGGTAAACTATGTTTTATACGGCATAACCTATCTGGTTAACCCAAAACGATATATATTTAAAAAAGAAGAGGAACAAGACTTGAGAGAAATAATAATATCGGACGATAATAAGCCATAAGATAATTGAAAATTAAAAAATCAAAATTCAAAATGACAATGTAGGGTTACGAAATTTTAAGATTTTAAACTGTAATTTTACATTTTGAGATTTACATTTTACATTTCTTTATGCCAAACACTGGTCCATCAACCCAAAATCTAGTTGCAATACGTGAAATAAGGGACAGCGTCCTTACTCTTAAGGATGGGTCAATGCGCGCCATTATTGAAGTTTCGGCAATAAATTTTGAACTTCGATCTGAAGATGAGCAAATTGGAATTACCCAGAATTTCCAAAGATTTATTAACTCGATAGATTTTCCTCTTCATATATCTATAATCTCCAGACGCTTATACATAGATAATTATTTAAAACTCACCGCAGAAGCTACCGGTCAGTTGGATAATGAACTTCTTAGAATACAAGCTGTTGAGTACATGAAATTCATTAAAGAACTCTCAAGCCTCACCAATATTATGTCCAAGAAATTTTATATTGTTGTGCCATTTTACGTATTTGAGGCGCCAAGCAAGACTGGGATTTTCCAGAGCATCAAGAGCACTGTTGCTCCAGCTTCATCCTCCAGACAACTTACCGATGAACAATTTTCAATTTATAAAAATCAATTAATGCAACGTTCTGAATTAATTTTTGGCGGTTTAGTGGGAATGGGACTAAAGACACGCCTTCTTGAAAGAGACGAGCTAGTACAGATATTCTACGATCTATATAATCCCGCCGCCGGCACCGCTGAAGAAAAGAAAGTGTGATTCAAAGTTCATGTAACATATACCATGTAACAGGAGAGGGGCTCTTTGCTACATAATACATGATGCATGATACATGATAAGTGGTCAAGAAACAAACTTCAAACACAGAGCAAAAAAATATAGACAGCTTCTTAGCTCCGTCTGCATTTAGTGTTTCTCCAAATCATATTCAAGTGGGCACCCAGTTCGCCCGAACAATCTTTCTCGCAACTTACCCGCGCTATCTCCATACCAACTGGTTTTCCCCGATAATAAATCTGGATAAGGTTTTTGATATTAGTATTTATATTAATCCGAAAAATACAGCAATGGTTCTTAAACAGCTTCGTGATCAGCTAGCCCGCCTTGAAGCTCAGGTTATGGAAGAGTCGTCTACCGGAAAAGTTCGCAACCCAATCTTAGAAACAGCCATTCAAGACATTGAAAGTCTTAGAGACAGACTTCAACAGGGGACAGACCGATTCTTTGAACTTGGGGTGTATATAACCTTATACGAAAACTCGTTGCGCGAGTTAGACGAGACGGAGAATAAAATAAAAGGCATGCTTGAATATCAGTTAATCTTCTCTCGTCCGGCAACCTTCAGGATGTCCGAAGGATTTACTTCCACTCTTCCCTTAAACTCTGATAGATTAGGAGTTTATACATCCCTAAACACCGAACCACTTTCCTCAACTTTTCCTTTTGTTTCTTTTGACTTAACTTCCAATTCGGGAATTCTTTACGGTATCAATACCCATAACAATTCCTTAGTACTCTATGATCGTTTTGCGCTAGAAAACGCCAATGCTATAGTATTCGGCAAATCAGGAGGAGGAAAGAGTTATACTATAAAACTTGAGATACTAAGAAGCATGGTCTTTGGAACACAGGTACTTGTTATTGACCCTGAAGATGAGTATAAATTCCTTGCTGAAACCGTAGGCGGTTCAAGTATTAAAATATCAATTAACTCTCCTCACCATTTAAATCCGTTTGATCTGCCAATACCAAAACCTGATGAAGCCCCGGCTGATATTTTTAAATCCCATCTTCTTGCCTTAACCGGTTTATTAAAACTTATTTTAGGAGAACTTACACCGGAAGAAGATTCTATACTTGATGAAGCTCTTATTCAAACCTATGCGATTAAAGACATTACTCCCGATGCAGATTTTTCTAATAGCATCCCTCCGATACTATCTGATCTTCAAAACGTTATGGAGGGACTGACGGGAGCTGAATCAATGGCCGTGAGACTTAAGAAATATTCTCAAGGAACATTTTCGGGATTTTTAAATAATCCCACGAATGTTTCGCTTGAAAACCGTCTGGTATCTTTCAGTGTTCGTGATATGGAAGAGGAGTTAAGGCCTATCGCTATGTATCTCATCTTGAATCATATCTGGACTCAAGTTCGTCGAGATCTCAAGAAAAGAATTCTAGTTGTAGACGAAGCCTGGGTACTGCTAAAATATCCCTTGGGAGCAGAATTTCTGATGAATATCGCCAAGCGGGCAAGAAAATATTATCTTGGACTTACAACAATATCTCAAGACATCCCCGATCTTATGGCCTCACCCCAGGGTAAGGCTATTGTTACCAACTCATCAATTCAGATGCTCATGAAACAATCTACGGCATCAATAGAAACGGTTAAGCAGACATTCAACCTAACCGATGCCGAAAAATATTATCTTCTCGAGGCTAGAGTTGGATTTGGATTATTCTTTATCGGTCAGAACCATGTTGGTATCCGTATCGTAGCTTCTTATGCCGAAGACCAGATTATTACTTCTGACCCGAGGCAAATTCTCGAGGTAGAGAAAGCAAAAGAAGAGTGGGCTAAGATGAGTAGTTAAATATGACTAACAAAGAACAAAAACTAGAGCAGATAAAAAGAGACCCAACAAAGGAAGTTCAAAAAATAGATTTAGGGTGGCGCGGATATGTTCCAGGTTATAAAGATAGGGTGACTAAACAAATAAATACTCAAATAAAAGACCAGTTTGATGGATCTGTTACGCAGATAGATAAGCTTCCTGGAGGGTCCATAGAAAGACCTGTCGGATCTCAACAGCTTCCAGATAGTACCAACCCACAATCAATAGAACCTCAAACAGCACCTTTATTTGATAAAACATTTACAGCAACACCAGAAACTATTTCAGAGGAAGCAATATTACAAGAAACTGATTACGCTAATCAGCTGGCTCAAGAACAACAGGAAGACTGGGAACAAGCTCAAATCAGAGAAGAAGTAAATATGCTATATGAAGAGGGAAAAGATACTAGTCTGCATCCTTTTGTTTGGAATTATATTATTTTTTTATTCCCCTTAGCTATCCTTAATGACGGCGTTGATTTACTTGATTTAATACCCGTTATAGGCTGGGTTCTTTCTTGGTTCGCCTCTTTCTTCTTGTCGATTATTCTTATATTTTCTCAATTTTTCTTCAATAGTAGTTATCAGAAAGCTAAAAAGTACTTGAATGGCTTAGAAGCTAAACTCAAAAATATCGACCAAAAACTATTACTATTAACTCGTAGTACAAGATATGGCTTGGCAGCAGCTAAGACATTGCGTCGCATTCCTGGTATGCAGGGTGTTGCAAGAAAAATCCCGAGAATATTGGTCAAGTTGCGAAAACCCATTAAACCTATACTTCGAAATCCAACAATAAAATTAGTATTAGGAGCTGGTTTAGAAGCAATCCCTATATTGTCCTGGGTTCCGTGGTCAACTCTTTCAGTATTTCTAGCCTACTTAGATGAAAGGAAAATTCACAAGGATGCAAGAAAAACAGCTGAAGAAGTTAGGCAGTCATACAGTGAAACTTTAACCTCAGAAGCTTAAATGATATAATTAAACGCATATGAGAGGAACCAAATTTTTATCATTTCTTATTATATCTCTAATCTTAACCGCCTTTTTAGCCGGCTATATTATGGTTAATAGGGGATTAGGCTCGGGTTCTAAATCAAAAACCGGAACAATCCTCGATAAGTTCGGTGAGCAACAACTGACAGACAGTAAAGAACAGGTACCGGAAGGGAACGGAATTTTTCCCATCTCTTCAGTAAAAGTCGTGTCTGTTTCTAATTCGTCTGATAGAAAAGGCACTATTTATTTTGAAAAAAACACAGGAAAATTATTTGAATTTGATTTTAGTAGTAATCAAGAACAAGTTATCTCTGACACGGTACTTCCCAATTTTCTGTCATCTATCTGGTCTCCTGTTAAGAAAGAGGCGCTTAATCTATTTTATTCTCCCGGCAATACAAAGATTACATATCATAATTACGACACGGGCAAAACAAACGACTTAAACAATAACATTCGTTCGGTTGCTTTTTCTCCGGATGGAAACATGATTGCTTATTATTTAACTAACACCATAGATTCAGATGAATCTTATCCTCCCACTAATGAGATGGCTCCAGTCACCAGCCAGATAAACAAGCTATACATATCTCAACCTGACGGAACCTATCCTAAAAAAATATTAGACACCAGAATCACTGATTTAGAAATTTCATGGCCCATAAAAGATCAGTTATCTTTTATCACTCCTGATCGAGAGGTATTTCTATTAACAGAAAGTGGCAGGTTAACAAAATTTCTTGAGCCTCGCACAAACCTTACCACAAAGTGGTCCGTAGGCGGTAAAAAACTATTATTTTCATGGGGTGAAGATATTACTAATCAGCAGTTATGGCTAAAGGATACCGAATCTAAATCAGAAAAAAATCTTACTCTGTCAATTATAGCTTCACGATGTGCCTGGAGTATTGATAATATTAATATTTTCTGCGCAGTCGCTAAAACACCTTCAATAGATGATATTTATCGAATCAATACTAATACCGGCTCTCAAGAGCTCCTGGTAGAACCTGCCATGCCCCTAGAAGACATCTTCCTTACTGCAGTAGAAGATTATCTTATATTTAAAAACGCTGCCGATGAGAAACTCTATGGAGTAAAACTTCTGCCCTAATAAAACACCCTCGAATCGAGGGTGTTTTATTAGGGATACAATTTTATTACAATCCTCCTTTGTGGATCGGCCCCGATACTCTCAGTAGCAATGTCTGGATATGATGCCAGTTCCATATGAACAATTCTACGTTCATAGGAAGACATCGGCAATAAAGCTTCGGCTTTTTGTGTACTGCGAACACGCATCACTGCCTGGCGGGCGATATCTACAATATAAGAGCTTCTGGATTTTTTGTAATCATTTACATCTAATACGATACTAGCTAAATCATTCATTTTTTTTATAAACATTGCTCGTATAACATGCTCTAATGATTTCAAATTCTGACCATCTTTACCTATAAGAAATCTGGCATTTTCCGGTGTATATATTGATACAAGGAGAGATTTACTGTTCTTGTCGTCAATCTCTTCTTTTATATCAACCTGGCATTCCATTTCCATAAAACCGGCCATTTTTTGTATGGTCTCAATTATTTGTTCTCTTATATTTTTATTTGAATCTTCCATGTTTTTATACTTATAGCCTTATTTTATACGGGATATTTAGCCCTTATATACATCTGCTCTACCATAGAGAACAGCGTCGTAGTCAACCAATACAACAGAAGCGCGGCAGGCAAGTTCCAGCCAATAATTATAATCATTACCGGAAAAAAATACAACATCTGCTTATTCATAGCCTGCATCTCTTTATTGCCGTCAGTAGTTGCTGCTGCCATTGTTAGGTTATTCTGACGTAGCTGTAAAAACTGAAATACCCCTGTAACAATCGCTAATATCGCATTCTTAGATGCTATATTCAAAAACCCAAGGGATGTAGTATTTATAAAACCAGGATTACTAATGAATCCATACAACAAACTAAGGCTTTCTGGCTTAAATCCTGCTCCAAAAGCACTGTATAAAGCAATCAAAATTGGTAGTTGAATAATAAGAGGGAGGCATCCAGAAAGAGGATTAACTTTATTTTCTTTATACAAAGCCATTATGGCCGCCGACTGAGACTGGGTGTCTTTCTTAAATTTTTCTTTTATCAACTTTATCTGGGGATTTATCTTTGTTAATGCTCTCTGTGATTTGGTCGTCTTGAGCGTTAAAGGAAACATTACTATCCTTATTAAAACAGTGAGTGTAATAATAGCCAAACCAAAATCACTTCCCGGTATAATATTATAAAGAAACACGGTAGCATTAAAAAGAGGCTGATAAAGTATTGTGTTATATAACTGCATCATGGATTATTAATACCACCCTTTCCTAAAGGATTGCATTTTAAAATTCTTACAACTGATTTAAACAAACCTTTCCATATGCCATATTTAGAAATAACACCAATAGTATAATCGGAACAAGTTGGATAAAATCTACAACCCGAATAGACTAGCAAGGGGATTGATCCTCCTTGGATAATCGAACGGCTCAAATATTGGTAAAATTTTATACAATAAATTAGAATTTGTTTCATACCAGGTAGTGAATTTTTCGAATTAATTAATTTACTGCGAAGCAGTAGTCGGAAAATCTACTACCTGGCATATAATTTTAGCTCCGATCAAAGTGCTCTTTAAGTCTTCTCTCAATTTACTAGCCCCTACGGTCCCATTCCTAATTACTACCATAATATCATATCCAACCCGAATTTTGTTCATGTTAAGCCTAATAAAATCAGACAATTCTCTTCTTAATTTATTTCTAATAACCGCCTTTCCGGAAATTTTTGATGATATTACGAATCCAAAACGACTCATTTTCCCGCCATTATCGGCTACTTTTATAAATAAAAAACTGCCTTTGATGATTTTCCCTTCCTTAAAGACAGTGTCGAAATCTCTCTTTTTACTAAGTCTATTTTTTACAGAAAGAGCCATACCAGGTAGTGAATTTTCCGAATTAATCAATGTACTGCGAAGCAGTAGTCGGAAAATCTACTACCTGGCATACACTAAACAGTCAGCTTGTATCTGCCTTTTTTCCTTCTCCTAGCTAATACATTGCGACCGGATAGCGTTCTTGCTCTGCTAAGAAAACCGTGCTTGACCTTCCTCTTCTTCTTCTTTGGATTAAATGTTAGGGCTTTTGATTTACTCATATAGATAAGAGTTTAATATTTTTTAAGCATTAGGTCAACCCTCTTAAATAACTAAAATATTTGGCACTTTGCGCTATTTAACAAAATCAACCCCACCCTTGAAGGACGAAATTTTTTATAAATTGGATCGAAATTTTATGATTCTTTAATTACACTGCCTTTCAAGGGCGGGGTCAATATTGTAAACATTTTTCCACTTGTTATAAACACTATATCAACCTTCCCAGCTCTTTTATTTGGTCCTTACTGTTCTATACTGGATATACCTTACTTGTTAACTTGGCTTTGTTAATTTAAAATGCAAAAGTTAAAATGTAAAATTACAGTCTAAAATCTTAAAATTTTTGATTTTAAATTGTCATTTTGAATTTTGATTTTTAAATTTTAAATTTACTTTAATATGACTAATGAAGAACTATGGAAGGCTGTGTTAGGAGAAATGGAGCTTTCTTTATCAAAAGCGCATTTTACTACTTGGTTTAAAAGTACATCTATATTATCAAAGGATGCTAATTCTATTTTAATAAGCACTCCTAACGCCTTTGTTAAAGAGTGGCTTGAAAATAAGTTTAACAGAAAGATTTTAGATTCAATAAGACACCTAACTCCGGATGTAAGAGAAATTAAATACGTAATCGGGGTTCCTAAGATTGATCTTAGACAAGATATCTCAAAAGCTATTCTTGAGAAAGATTTTGAAGAAAAAACCAGTCTTGAACCGGATAAAGATATAGATAAATCAACCAACTTAAACAAAAGATACTCATTTGAGTCCTATGTTATCGGATCTAATAACGAGCTAGCTCACGCCGCATCTATAGGCATCACAAAAAACCTAGGTAAGATATACAACCCTTTATTTATTTATGGCGGTGTGGGTCTGGGAAAAACCCATCTTCTACAATCTATAGGCAATCGGGTTGTAGCTGATAATAAAGATTGCAAAGTACTTTATATTCCTGCCGAGAAACTTACTGCCGACTTAATCTCGTCTATTCAAAATAGGACAATCGAGGATCTGAAAAGCCAGTATACCAAGCTTGATCTTATGATTATTGACGATGTTCAATTTATCGCCGGAAAAGAGAGAACTCAAGAAATAGTGTTTTCTATCTTTAATGAACTGCATGGAAAGAATAAGCAGATTATCCTATCTTCAGATAGGCCTCCTAAGGCTATCCCGGCGCTTGAAGAAAGGCTTAGGTCACGTTTCGAAGGGGGGATGATAGCTGATATAGGTACACCTGATTTTGAAACGAGACTGGCGATACTTAAAATTAAATCAATTGAAAGAACCTACCACCTAGAAGACGACGTCTTATCTTATATAGCTACCAATATTCAAAAAAATGTAAGGGAGCTTGAAGGGGCTTTAAATAGAGTTATGGCTTTTAGCCAAATTTATAATAAATCCCCAGGATTAAAAGAAGTTAAAAGTATTTTAGCCACTTATCTGAATAATCCCTACAAAAAAACTTCACCTCAATCAGTGTTAAAAAATGTTGCTGATTTCTATAATATTTCGGCAGCTGATTTAATAAAAAGAAGTAGGAAAAAAGAAGTGGTCAGGCCACGCCAAGTTGCAATGTTTCTTCTTAGAGAAGAAACTAAGCTTTCTTTTCCGGAAATAGGTCAAAAATTGGGGGGTAGAGATCATTCAACTGTTATTCATGCTTGTGAGAAAATAAAGAAAGAAGAAGCTAACGATGAAATAATGAGACAAGAGATGGTTCTTATTAAAGAAAGGATTTACAATTCTTTTGATAAATAACTTATTTATAAACTGTTTATATCTGGTTATTATTTAGTTTATAATTTTCTTAATCTTTAATATATCTTATTGTTTTACAAAATTTATCCTATTTTTATCCAGAAATAATCCACACTTACTTACCAGATATAAGTAGTTTATAAACAGGTTATAAAATTTTATAAAATTGAACTAACCCAGGTAATAGGCTATAATTTAAACAAATACATAATTAAATTACCCTAAATATGCTCCTATAATAATACTAATAAATTAATATATTTATATATGAAGATTACTATCAATCAAAAAAATTTACTCAAAGCTTTAACTACAACTGAACGTATAGTTTCTAGAAATCCATCTTTGCCTATTCTTAATAATATCCTTCTTAAAACTGAAAATGGACGTCTTAAAGTAGCAGCAACTAATTTAGAAATAGGTATAAATTATTATATAGGAGCAAAAATAAACGAGACTGGAGAAATCGCTGTTCCAGCTAGAATATTCTCTGATTTTATAAGTAACTTAGGAGAAGATAAAATAACTTTAGTAACAAAAAATAATGTACTTTCTTTAAGTACAAGCAAGTACAAAACTCAGATACTAGGTCTGGATCCAAAAGATTTTCCTATTATACCTAAAATAAAGGGTGATAATTTTTCTGTAATTCCTTCAAAAATTCTTAAAAATTCTCTTACTGCTGTTTTTGATTCTGTGGCTGTATCTGAAACAAGACCAGAATTATCCGGAGTATATATGAGTTTTTCTTCAAATCAAGTAGTTTTTGCAGCTACCGATAGCTTTAGATTAACAGAGAAAATAAATGAACTTAAGCATAAAGAGAAAAATTCTTTGATTATTCCTCGTAATACGGTTACTGAACTTATTAGATTAGCTTCCGATATTCAAGATGATATAGCGATTAAGTTAGGGGATAATCAGGTAGCGTTTGTAACTAATGATATTGAAATTGTATCGAGAATTATTGATGGAAGTTATCCTGATTATAAAAAAGTAATACCGGATAAATTTATCTCAAAAACTCTTGTTAAGAAAGATGAATTAGAAAAAAATGTCAGATTAGCTGGATTGTTTTCATCAAGTATCGCAGATATTAAATTAAGTTGTAATGAAAAAAACATATCATTAACTGCTAAAAATTCAGACAAAGGAGATATTCAAGTTTCCATCGAAGCCGTTTTAAAGAATGAACCTTTTGATATCTCGATTAACCATCACTATCTACTTGATGGCTTAAAAATAATACCTACTGAACACGTTATTATTGAGTATACAGGTCATGGAAGTCCTCTTGTATTACGTCCGGAACAAGTAAATAAAGATCTTGTTTATTTAATAATGCCACTAAGAAACTAAGAACCTATGTTTAGAAGTCTAGGAAATTTATTTGAAAAAAAGATAAACTTGATGGGCAGTTCAGAGAATAACTCACTTAGGATTATTGGAGTAACAAACTCATTTTTAAAAGACCAGTTTGGACATTCCGCTCAAAATAAATTGTTCAACATTAATTATAGCCAAAAAGAAGGCGCTCTTTTAGTAGAAGCAGGAAATAAAATTATGGCTAATGAACTCAGTTTAAGACTTACCGAACTATATAGTCAGTTTCAAAAAAATAAAATCAAACTCAATAAAATACTAATCAGATAGAGTTGCGGTTGGTATAATGGATGTGTTAGGGGAGTAATCCGAAATAATTTCTTACCGACCATTCCCAATTTTTGAATTGATTATCTTGAAGAGGGTCTATAGGAAAAGAACCCAGAGGATTATTACGATCAATATAATAAAGGATAGTATGGATTTCGGAAGTTGATTGTCCTATTGGGGTATACGAATATTGGCCATTTAAGAGAGGTTTACTACTAGAGACAGGATCGGGTCTATTAAAACTCTCCTGAGATGTGTTTTCTAGGGCTCTAGCCATGAATTCATGCCACATAGGTCCGGAAGCACTTATACCGGCTCCTTCTCTCGTCATAGACCGATTATCGTTGTTTCCGGTCCACACCCCAGTTGCGATGGATGGAGTATATCCTATAACCCAAGCATCTCTATTTTCTTGAGTAGTACCTGTTTTGGCGGCAATTTCTCTGCCTGGTATAAATAGCGAGTTTGAGTAGCCAAAAACAGGAGCTCGCGCATTATTATCAGAAAGAATATTTGTAATTAAGCGTGCGACTTGAGCGTCAAGAGCTCTTTTAGGTTTAGGAATATTTTCTTCTAAAATATCACCGTCAGCAGATTCTATTTTTTTAATAAAAAACCAAGGATTTCTTAGGCCATCATTAGCAAATACCCCGTAAGCTGAAACAAGGTCAATTGGTTTAACTTCGGCACCTCCTAAAACAAGAGAAAGTCCAAAGCGATTTCTATCTTTGAGAGTTGTAATCCCCATTGCCTCTGCCAGATTTATAGTATCATCAATTCCTGCCAAATAAAGAGTTTTTACTGACGGAATATTTAGAGATTGAGCTAAGCTAGATCTTAATGTTACGGGACCCCTGAAACGGCCATCATAGTTGTCAGGAGAATAACAGTCTAGGCCATATTCATCTTTCTTCATTAGACTATCTGGAGAACAGTTGGGGTTAAATTCTGTTCTGGTATCAAACATAATAGTTCCATCAGGATAGCCTTTTTTAAAAGCTATAGCATAGGCAAAAGGTTTAAACGAAGAACCCGGCTGACGACGGGCGGTAATTACATTAAAATTTCCCTCATTCTCCCTATCAAAGTAATCACTTGAACCAACAAGAGCAAGAACCTCGCCATTTTTTGGATTAAGAGAAACAAGAGCCGAATTACTTGCTTTATATTTTTCTTTGTTAATTTTTGAATATTTAGAAACAACTTCTTCGGCAATAGACTGAAGGTCTGCATTTAAAGTAGTTGTTATTTTAAATCCGTTATTCTGAACAGCCTCCTCTCCATATTTGGAAACAAGATATTCTCGTACCATTATCACAAAATGAGGAGCATTTATCTTCTCTAGGCTGGATTTAAAAACCATTTTTTCGTCCAAAGCTTCATTAAGTTCTGAGTTGGTAATATAGCCTAATTCATACATTTTATTTAGTATGCCGTCTTTTACTTTTAAGAGGCTATCAACATGGCTTCCGTATGGCGAGTAAAAGGTATTAGCTTTAATAAGCGAAGTAAGCAGGGCTGCTTCGGCGTTCGTCAGGTCTTTGGCTGATTTTCCAAAAAATGTTTTACTGGCAGATTCAATTCCATAGGCGTTAGAGCCGTAGGGTATTTGATTTAAGTACATCCAAAAAATCTCATCCTTTGAGAAACGACGCTCGACTTCAATAGCTAGAATAGCTTCTTGAATTTTTCTCCCGATAGTTACCTGGCGTCCAACTAAGGCATTGCCAATTAATTGCTGAGTAATAGTTGAAGCTCCTTGGGAGATTTCAGCATTTTGAAGATTGCGTAAAATAGCGCGGATTATCCCTTTTATATCAAGGCCATGGTGCTCATAAAAATTTGCATCTTCAGAAACTAGGGTGGCGTATTTAACTGATTCAGGTATTTGCTCCCATGGAATAATAGTTCTTTTTTCTTCACCATGGATATCATAGAGGAGTACTTCTCCTGTGCTATCATAAATTTTAGTGGATTCTCCTACTTTTCTGGCAATTATAGATTCAGGATCAGGAATAGTTCGCTGAAGATAAATAAAGTAGGACAGAAAAATAATAGTCCCAATAACAAAAAACCACACAGATAATGTGAGGATTATTTTTAATAATCTTTTTATAGGTTTCTTATTATTCTTCAATTTTTCTACCGTGAACTTAGGTATCATAACAGATAAAATATTGCCATAAAAAACGCATATTTACAAGGTAAGGGATAAAAGATATTATTTATATTATGAAAGTTACTACTGATCAAAAAATAATAGAAGAAATATTTAGCCGAGGTGTTGTGGTCGAAGTTCTACCGTCAAAAGAAGAGTTGATAAAGAAAATGATTGCCGGAGATAAATTAAGGATATATATCGGAGCTGACCCGACTTCCGATTCATTACACTTGAGTCATGCGAAAAACTACATGTTTTTAGAAGAGCTAAGGCAATTAGGGCACGAGGTTATAGTTTTGGTCGGTGATTTTACTGCTCAAATCGGAGATCCAACCGATAAAACTGCAGCAAGAGTACAATTATCAGAAAAACAAGTTAAAGAAAATGTTAGGAGTTGGATAAACCAGATACAGCCTTTAATGAATTTTAAGGATAAAACTAATCCGCCTAGAATTCTCTATAATAGTGAGTGGCTTTCTAAGCTGTCTTTTAAGGACGTTGTCTTATTAGCATCTAATTTCACTGTTCAGCAAATGCTTGCTAGGGACATGTTTAGTAAAAGAATCAAAGAAGATACACCTATTTATTTACACGAGTTCCTTTATCCGTTAATGCAAGGATATGATAGTGTTGCTATGGATGTAGATGTGGAATTATGTGGAACGGATCAGACTTTTAACGCACTAGCCGGTCGCACACTAGTTAAAAGACTAAAAGATAAAGAAAAATTTGTTATCACTGTTAATCTAATGGAAAATCCGAAGACCAAAGAACTTATGTCTAAAAGCAGAGGAACGGGCGTATTTTTATCAGCTTCTCCTAATGATATGTTTGGGCAAATAATGGCTCAACCGGATGAAATGATTGAGGTTCTGTTTATAAATACAACAAGAATTTCCCTGAGTGAGAAGACTAAGATAACTGAACTTGGTCCACGAGATGCTAAGATATGGATTGCACATGATATCGTGAAAAGATTTTATGGAGAGAATGAAGCGCAGAAAGCTCAAGAAAACTTTAGAAAAGTATTTTCTAAAAAAGAATTACCAGAAGAGATTAAAGAAGTAGAAAATAAAGGGAATGTAACACAAACCACAGTAGTTGCTGGAATTATCCAGTCCAATTCCGAAGCAAAGAGATTAATTAAACAGAAAGCTGTAAAGGTTAACGATATTGTAGTGGAGGATTGGGAGTATAAGCTTAAGAGCGGAGATGTAGTTAAAGTCGGTCCTAGGAAATTTCTTAAAATAAAATAACCCAGCCCTCTAAGCCTATCATTCTTAGGTTTAAATCTAGAATACAAGCATAGGGGGCTAGGTTATTTCTAACTAGCTTTCCCAATCACTGTTTTCTAAGGGAGGAAATTCTTCTTCTTCGTCCTCTTTAGTGTCTTCTTCGGTATCATCATCTTCCAACTCATCTTCATTATCTGCATCATCTGCTACTTCTTTGACATCATCTTCTTCTAGTACTTCTCCAAAAGCTACTAATAGGGCATAGTTAATATTTTCGATTAACATACGACTTACTAAAATCCAGTTTGGTCCGCTGAGGTCTCTAGGAGCTGCCTTAGCAGAGACAAACAAGAAATTTTATTATTCTAAATATATAAACTATTATATAATTTCCTACAATATAGTATGTGCACAACAAATTGCAATAGCTAATCCATCAGCAGCATCATCTGGCTTAATATCTTCTTTTATGCCCAAAATTAATTTAACCATTCTTTGTACCTGGTCTTTACCTGCCCGACCATAACTTGATACTGCTTGTTTGACTTGTAGGGGAGTGAATTCATGGGTCGGGATAGTGTTTTGAGACAATACTGCGAGAATAGCTCCTCTCATCTCACTAACCGCCATGACGGTTTTTGCATTTTTAAAAAAGAAAAGCTTTTCGATAGATGCAACATCAGGTTTATTTAGGTGAATAAGTCGTGATAGGTCGGTTATAGCTTTGCCAAGATCAGCTTTTTTATCAGGATTAGTGCTGGCAATTAAACCATAATCAACACAGCTCAGTTTGCCAGCTTCTTTTTTAATAACACCATAGCCGATACGAGTTGTTCCCGGATCGATTCCTAATATAACCAAGAAAGTTAAAAGTTCATAAAGTCCATAAAGTTCATAAAGTAAGGAATCCGACCCGAGAAAACTTTATAAACATTATAACTTTAAAAACTTTATAAACTATTTCAAATTTGTTCCAAATTTGAAATTATATCTTCTACATCATCATTATTATCAAGTGATTCAAATAGTCGTGTTATCTGATTCTGAGTTGTTTCGTCTGTTACTATTGCCGGTTGGCCGAACATCCAAGAGATACTTCCCGGAGGAACCATTTTTGACGAATTATCATTTAGAATATTTTTTATTTCAGATATGGTTCGATTATGGCTGTCGGTAATTGCCTTAATTCTCAGGGCAATACCTCCGGGTCCGATAGCCTCGATAGTTAATTCTTCGAGTTGTTCAGCAGATTTGTCAGAAACTTTCTTTATTGCTCGCTCAATATTATCGTTAGGCATATTAAAGGATTTGGCGTTATCAATAGCGCTTTTAAGCTCTAAGTTTGACTGGGGGTTCGTGCCCTTCTTAGCAGCAAGAGATATAAATTTTGAAAGTTTAGAAAATAACTGACCTTTCTTCTTGTCAGTTATGGCTTTCTGATGTTTTATCTGACTCCATTTCGAATGCCCGCTCATTTTAGAAATCTAACAATGGCTTCTTAATACCTACATGCTCAAGACCTTTTCTGGTCGTAACTCTTCCTTTGGGCGTTCTGGCTAAGAATCCAATCTGAATAAGGTAAGGTTCATAGACATCTTCGATTGTGTTCTCCTCTTCCGATATCGCAGCAGCGACTGATTTAAGGCCAACAGGGCCGCCATTGAACGTTTCTCCTATAGTCCTAAGAATCTTACGATCTGTTTCTTCGAGCCCATAGTTATCTATTTCGAGCATTTGCAGAGCTTTACAGGCTAGATCGGCGGTTACAACTTCTTGATTCTGCATTTGAGCATAATCCCTGACCCTTTTTAGGAGGCGATTAGCTATACGGGGGGTATAGCGAGATGCTTGGGCGACAGTTGTGACTGCACCTTTGTCTATTTGGATATTTAGGAGCTTAGCCGAGCGGGTGATGATTTTTTCAATATCTTCTTGTTTATAAAAATCGAGACGAAAATTGACCCCGAAGCGTGATCTAAAAGGACTGGAAAGCATTGATATTTTTGTGGTAGCAGCGATAAGAGTGAATTTAGGCAGGTCTATTTGGAGAGTCTTAGCCGAGTTCCCTTTACCTATAATTATATCAAGCTTAAAATTTTCCATTGCTGGATAAATAACTTCTTCAACCATTTTGTTTAATCGATGAACCTCGTCTATAAAAAGTACATCTCCGTCATTAAGTCCCGTGAGTATTGAACCGACATCCCCAGCTTTCTCAAGAGCTGTACCCGATGTGATTTTAATACTTGAGCCAAGCTCTTTGGCTATGAGATAAGCTAGAGTCGTCTTACCTAAGCCCGAAGGTCCGTGAAGAAGTAAGTGCTCAGTGGTTTCAGAGCGTTTTTTAGCGGCGCCAAGTATTATCCTAAGGTTTTCTTTGATATTTTCCTGGCCAACATACTCTGAAAAGCTCTTCGGACGGAGAGTTTGATCGAGTCCTTGGTCGTCTAAGACATTAGTTGGCGTGATTTTAGATTCCATGGGTATAAATTAGGGATTTGACCCCGTAAAATTGTTTAAGAAGACAATTACGGGGTTCAAGAACGTGAAGAGCTTTGCTCTTTTTACGTTCTTGACATTCATAGTAATTTAGATTAAAATATGCCAGGTAGTAGAAGTTCCAAAATAGCTTTTCTGCTGGTAAATACTACTGTTCTGGTTGATTATTAATAAACGATAAATTTATAAAATATTAAAATTTTTCGTAAAAACCTGAAGGCAATTGGAACTTTCACTACCTGGTATGGGGCAATATGACTTGTAAATGATAGTCAAAAGCTAGGCTATATTAAGGACATTTATAATCTGTAGGCAATTGGGTTGAAGATTTATCGCAGACCCAATCGGGGTAACATCTTAGTTAGGATAGTTTGGTTTCGACTGGACTACTCCTCGGAACTATCCTGTCCCGGTTCTTTTTAAGATCCGGTTTTTGCCTACAGATTATAAAGGTCCTTAGCTGACAACTCTGTCAATCTCTTCTATGGAAGTAACCCCATCAATCAATTTGATATAAGCATCTTGTAGTATAGTAATCATTCCCTCGGCTATAGCCATGGCTTTAATAGAAGACACAGAAGGAGAAGTCAGAATTAATTCCTCAATATTTTTAGAAACAACGAAGGCCTCGAAAACACCCAATCTTCCACGGTAGCCAGAAAAATTACACTGGTCGCATGTATTTGGTTTATAGATATACAAATCCCGATCTATAGACTTAATGCCTAGCTTGTCCTTTATGGGATCAAGGGCAGTTTTTATTCTTTGAATTATTTCGGGAGAAGCTTTTATTTTCTCTCTACAGTTAAGACATAGTTTTCTGACTAATCGTTGAGCAAGAGTAACATTGATTGCGGGAGCGATAATCTGTGGCCTAATTCCCAAATCAATTAACCGGGGGACAACTCCGGCTGCATCATTTGTGTGTATGGTCGAGAGAACTAAATGACCCGTTAAGGAAGCGTGAAGGGCTATCTCAGCAGTCTCTGCATCTCTAATTTCACCCACAAGGACAATGTCAGGGTCTTGGCGGACTATTGCTCTAAGTCCATTAGCGAAATTATATCCTTTTTTGGGCTCGACTTGAGTCTGGGAGATATTTTTAACATGATATTCTATCGGATCTTCAATGGTAATAATTTTGTTTCCGGGCTCATTAAGATGATTAACAAAAGCGTAAAGAGTTGTAGTTTTACCGGCACCGGTAGGACCGCTAGTCATTATAGCACCTGTTTTTCTAGTCAGTTCTTTTTTAACCAGCTCCATGATATCTTTTCTCATGCCCAGTTCTTCTAGGGTTGATTTTATCGTGCGGGGGTCTAAAAGACGCATTACGATTGTTTCACCGAATTCACTGGGTAGGATTGAGACCCTAACTTCAATGTCGACACTTTTTTGTTTTATCGTAAATCTTCCATCTTGGGGCGCGTCATGGATATTGAGTTTCATCTTCGACAAAACCTTTACTCTGTTGAGGATTTTTTCATAATAAGCGACTTCAATGGCGGTAATATCGTGAAGAATTCCATCTAAGCGGTAGCGAAGACGAGCATCGTTAATCTCGGGTTCAAAGTGAATATCTGAAGCTTCGGTTTTTAATGCACCGGCAATTAAGATTTCAAGTAGTTTAGTTACCGATATAGAGGCAAGTTTATTTCGGAGGTCGCCTATGTTTTTTATCTGGTCCTGGAGCTGGGCTAGCTCGGTCTCATCTATTTGTATAGCGCCTACTTTAAAAACTTTTTGTTTAATTATTTTATAACGCTCTAGAACTGAATGAAGTATGCCGGGAGTCGTGATGAGCATCTCCAGGATGAACCCTTGTCTTTTTAAGGAGTCAACAACTTTTTGAGTATTTTGATTCTCAGGGTCTAAGAGAGCAACAATGAGCTTATTCTCATTTTTATAAAGAATAGCAATATTAGATTGCCTTGCTTCTTCCTCGCTCAGCATATTAAGAGCCTCCGTATCTATAGGTACGCCTTTTAAGGTTGAAAAAGGTAAGCCAAATTTAGCGGCCCGAGCAGAATATTCTTCCTCATGCTCTTTGACCTGTATTTCTTTTAACTTTTTTTCTAATTCTTCCTCTCTTTTTTTAATGGGGGATTGTAGGGGCATTTCAGGTGGTGAAATCTTCGATTAGTTTAAAATACAACTTGATATGCCAGATTGTAGTCGAAAATTCTACTATCCGGTATGTACTTGTAATAACGAACCTAGTTTTTATTGTAAAGCTATTCTTTGTGGATAACCAGGTAGTGAAAGTTCTGGATATAATTTACTTTATAAATTATATGGCTAAAAGCAACCAGAACTTCTACTACCTGGATAACCTATTAATTTAATTATACTATGATTAGGCACAGTTGACTTGTGGTTAATTATTTGTTAAGATTAAACTGTTGATAGAGTGAATGGTCCGCAGTAGCGGGCCTCAATTTTTAATAATCGGCGATACCAATATACGAATGCATTCGAATTATACTAATCCGCCAGCCGGCGGACGAATAAGAAAGAATTAGTATTATTCGTATCATTAGTACGATTAGTATATTAGCATCGTTAAATATAAGACATGGATACAAAACAATTCGTATCGGCTATAAAACAAATAGCTGAAGAAAAGGGAATATCTGAGCAGAGTGTATTCGAAACAATCGAGATGGCTTTGGCTGCGGCTTATAAAAGAGATTATGGCAAGAAGGGTCAGATTATAAAAGCGAAACTTAATTCAGAATCAGGGAAATTAGATATTACTCAGATATATTATGTAGTTGAGGGTTTTGATGAAGAGGGATATATAACCGGTACCTTGCCAGTAAGAGTTATAGAAGATAAACAAGATTTCCATGACTTTGAGAGACCAAGAAGAATGGATGAAGCAAAAGAAGAGATTCAGGAGACTGAGGAATCTGAATTGAAGATAAAATTTAATCCCGAGAAACACATACTACTTGAAGAGGCTAAAAAGAAAAATAAAAAAATCAAAGTAGGGGATGAATTGATAATTAGATTAGAGAGCCACACCGAATTTGGTCGCATCGCTGCTCAAACAGCAAAACAAGTTGTTAGCCAGAGGCTAAGAGAGGCGGAGCGTGAAGCCATATTTTCTGAATTCAAGAAGCGTGAAGGAGAAATAGTTAGCGGTGTTATACAACACAAAGAAGGAGCGCTTGTCTTTGTGGATTTAGGTAAAACAAACGGTCTTCTTATCCCTGCCGAGCAGGTTTATGGAGATAACTATCGTATTGGCCAGAGATTTCGATATATAATTCTTAGAGTGGAAGAAACATCCAGGGGTCCGGTTGTGCTTTTATCGCGCGCCCATCCGAAACTCGTTCTAGAATTATTTAGAATGGAAGTACCCGAGATTGATAGCGGCTCGGTTCAAGTTAAGGCTATAGCTCGTGAGGCAGGTTCAAGGACTAAAATTGCCGTATTAGCGCAAGAAAGTGGAGTTGATCCCATTGGCTCTCTTGTTGGTCAGAAGGGTGTTCGTGTTCAGACAGTTATCAATGAACTTTCTGGAGAAAAAATCGATATTATTCTTTGGAGCGATAAGCCCAAAGATTTTATAACTAATGCTCTTTCACCGGCAAAAATACTAGATACAAAGATAGTAGATAGCAATAGAAAGCATGTGTTAGTTGAGGTATCAGATGATCAATTTTCTCTGGCTATAGGCAAGAAGGGTCAGAACGTAAGATTAGCAGCTAAACTCACTGGGTGGAAAATAGATGTTCGTTCTCCTAAGGAGAATTTAGAATACAAACAGGTCGTAGAGGAAGAGGGTAAAGAGGAGGAGAAAAGTCTATAATTCATGTAGCATATATCGTGTATCAAAAGATTTCTAATCCATGATCCATGATTTATGATTTATGATTTATGAATTCAACTGTAAAAAAGATAAAACAGAATAATATCGAACTTACCGTTGAGCTTGGTCGGGAAGAGCTAGATAAATATGTTCAAAGCGCCGAAGATCAAATAGTTCGGGAAGTTCAAATTGATGGTTTTAGGAAAGGTAAAGCATCCAAAGACGCAGTGAGAAAAAAAGTGGGAAATCAATATATTCTAGAAACCGCTCTCGATATTGCCGTTCATGATAGCCTGGAAAAGGCGATAGAAAAAGACAAGCTCGAAGTATTAAAAATGGCTCAACTTGAGGTTAAAGAAAATTCTCCAGCCAAGCTTGTCTATAAAGTTGTTCTCACGATTTTTCCCAAGATAACTTTGGTGGATATTTCCGACGATAAAATTCAAAAGAAAGATATTAAAGTGGAGCAAAATGAAATTAATGAGGCTATAGATTTTATTTGTAATTCTAGAGCTAAATTTTTGGCTAAAGATGGAGTGGCTGAAAAGGGTGATAGGGTAGAAGTTGATTTTGAGGTAACATCCGAAGGATTGCCCGTAGAAGGAGGAATTAGTAAAAATCACCCTCTTGTAATTGGAGATAACAAATTTATTCCTGGATTTGAAGAACAAATAATAGGAATGAAGAGTGGAACTGAAAAGAAGTTCTCTTTAATTGTTCCTAAAGACTATTTTCATAAAGCGATAGCCGGCAAGGAGATAGATTTTGAAGTTAAGGTAATTGCTGTTCAAAAAATAGAAAAACCAAATCTGGATGATGATTTCGCTAGAAGTTTGGGGCGTTTTAGCGATCTGGACGATTTTAAGAATAATGTTAAGGAGGGTATTCTTCAGGAGAAGAAAACTAAGGAGAAGGAGAGATTAAGACTTGATATACTTTCACGAATCGCTGATAAATCTAGCATAGAACTTCCTCAGGATATGGTGGACGAGCAACTTAATGTTATGATAGCAAGTTTTGATAACGAACTTCACCAGAAGGGGATGGAGTTATCGATTTATCTTGCCCATTTAAACAAAACTCAGGAAGATTTAAAGAAAGACTGGCAGGCGGAAGCAGAAAAGCAAGTTAAGTTTTACATCATTCTTAGGAAGGTTGCCCAAGATAACCACATACAGCCATCAGAAGAAGAGATTGAGCAGGAAACCGGAAAATTAATTCAGGTAATGGTAGCACGCGGACAGCTTGATCAGAATAATATAAATATTGAGGAAATAAAAAATTCAGTTTCCGTGGAGCTGATTAAGGATAAAACCATGAGTTTCTTAGAGGAAAAATATGTTAGCTAGAGTGAATAACATCAAACTAAAAACGGTCCCGCTTAGCGGGACCGTTTTTAGTTTGATACCCAGACAGTAATTCTCAAATTGCTTTGCAATTTTTGAATCTCTGTCCGGCTTCGCGAAACCCCCGATCCGATAAGCATAACCCCCCGTGAGGGGTTGCCGTCATACGACGACCGCTCCGCTTTGCGGGGTTGTGTTCACAGAAATTCCTTGTATAATAAGGAATAAGGTTTGATCGAGTCCCGCCAAGGCGGGGCTTGATTTGTAAACACGAGCCTACGAAATCAGGAGTATCAGCATTACCTATTAATAATAGCATATTTTAGCCTAACTGTCAATAGCTAGCAAATAGTGGCTTAAGGTCACAAAAGGTAGCTATATTGGAAGAATAAATTGAAAAATCGTCAATTTCTTGTTAAGCTATTCGAGTAATGACCTTAGTAATGCGCCCGTAGCTTAACGGATAAAGCAGCAGCCTTCGAAGCTGTTGATGGGGGTTCGATTCCCTCCGGGCGCACAAGGGTTTAAAATTATATATGCGCCCGTAGCTCAGTTGGTAGAGCAGCGCCCTCTTAAGGCGATTGTCGAAGGTTCGAGCCCTTCCGGGCGCACACTTTACAAAATACTACCTTTGTGGTATTTTGTTTTTAGCAAGTTTTCCAACAGGAGTACCCGCGATGCTTATAGTTTCATTGTTCTTTGATGAAAATAAACCGGAATGCATTATAGCTCAAAAGCTTTTAGCCGATAGAGGCTATTTGCATAAAGTTGTTCCATGTGCCAATTTGGAAAATGTTGAACTGATGATTAATGATAGAAGTTATGTAGGCCTCGAAGCGATTATCTCTGCGGTTAATAGCGGAGAACTGGATGCATACTACAAGAACTAAGGGTCCCGATAGGGACTCTTTTTATACAAAAATTTCCTCAAAACTCGTTCCTCTCCTTCGCTCTATCGAGCTTCGAAAGAGCACAGCAACATCCTGCCACAGGGCGGACTTTAGTAAAACAAAACAGGCTCAATGCCTGTTTTGTTTTTATCTATTCGCCTGAGTGTCCGTCCGAAGCTTTAGCGAAGGAGGACAGGGCGGACTCATATAATCTAAAAACCCCGTAAGGGGTTTTTAGATTTAGAGATTACGATTCCTCAACTATTTCTATCATAACTTTTTTCCTTCCAAATTCTTTAGCAAGTTGTCTTTCAGGAAACCAGATATCTATATTATTTCTGTATCTGATATTCATTCGGTCTTCAACGATGAATACCTTATCTCCGTAGATATCGGGTATCCTAACTAAAGTCCCAAAAGGAAGTCTTTGGCCGTTAACGTAAACGTTAGCGGCTATAATTCCGTCACGAACGTGTTCTCCTGATGCGGTAATGAAGGGAGTGCTATCAGTCTGATCCGGTGTTGAGGAATATCCTGATGCCTGTACAATATGCTCTCTTATAACCTTGAAACTGGTCTTAGGTTTTTCTGCATCTTTTGCATCTTTTTCAAATATTGCCCTTAAGTCAGAATCGCTATTGTCGGTAGAGATACTATTTTCTTTAGGCATATCAGTGAGAAGAGTCACAGGACCTTCTTGACTGGCCAGCCAATCAAAGAAACCAGCCTGAGCATTACCAGAGAAGGAGATTGTATATAAAAGAACAATGGCTGAAATCGAAGCTATTCTCGTATTTTTACCCATAATTTTGCCCCGATAAACCGGCATTAATCTTGAGGGTGTGTTTGGAAATCCCATATTCTACTACAATCGCAGAGTTTCGGCTATAAAATCGTCATATCTCGTCTGAATAGTATCAAACTATTCTTTCTCAATCTGTCGATTTTATATCTCGAAATTATGCAATTTCGTAACGAAAGAGGATCTCCAAACACACCCCAGATATGAGGCTAGCCAATAGGCTATGCCCCGGTCTAAAAAAGGCAATTAAGGAGGCGATTCTATGCGGCTAAAGCACGCATTGAAACTTCGCCTGAAAACAAAAAACGGCCTATCAAGCCATTCCTTTGCTATATAACCTAGTACTCTAGGCTACCATTTAATGATAGCATATTCAGCTCAAAAAAGCAAGCCCAGCAGGAGGGGTGACTAGGGGGTCTGATTTTGATGTTTTTCTATAAAAGGCAGGTGATCCAGGAGTATTCTAGCTCCCTTTTTGACGGAAATGAGCGTAA